>Ga0075418_10001549_pt1 | contig 26105 bp, 29 predicted proteins | sample SoiMetdeltSBSDD2_FD_81776 | JGI IMG/M metagenome (GOLD analysis project Ga0075418, IMG submission 81776) | Bulk soil microbial communities from a Populus tree surrounding site in Tennessee, USA - Soil MetaG P. deltoides SBSDD2 | ecosystem: Environmental > Terrestrial > Soil > Tree plantation...
GTCAGCCGGCTCTCGAAACGGGGACGTCTGCACGCATACGGCGAAATGGTTGACATTCTGGCGGAGCAGGCTCTTTTCAAGACGGCCCACGAGCTCGAGATCCTGTGGAACCAGCTGGCGACCCGCGAATCGTTCACGCTGCTGTGCGGCTATGCGTCGGCGCACTTTGGCGACCCCCGCGACGCCGAGGCGCTGCACCGCATCTGTCGCGCCCACACGGACGCCCACGCGGACGGCTCCGATCTGCTCGGCACATGGCTCCTTAACCATCGCCAGTCCAGATATCACGCCCACTAGGCCCCGGGCCTTCCGTGGTACCCTGTCGGCCCGTTGCCGAGTCTCGACTACGTTCAGCTCTTCACCGGCTTCGCTGTTCTCCTGCTATCGCTCACCGTCCATGAAGCCGCCCACGCCTGGTCTGCCGATCGGCTGGGCGATGCCACCGCGCGGAGGCTCGGACGGCTGTCGCTCAATCCCGCGGTCCACATCGATCCGATCGGCACGATCGCGTTTCCGCTCATTTCGCTCTTCACCGGTCTGCCGTTGATCGGCTGGGCGAAACCGGTTCCCGTCAACACCCGCGCGTTGTACCCGAACTGGCGGCAGAAGTTCATGCTGGTCGCGGCTGCGGGTCCGGCGAGCAACCTGGTGCTGGCGGTGATCGCTGCTGTGCTCGTGCGCGTGGTCCCGGTTGGCCCGGTCTCAGCGGCGTTCGAAACCGCCGTCTCCCTCAACGTGCTGCTGGCAGTGTTCAACATGGTGCCGGTGCCTCCGCTCGATGGCGGCAACGTGCTGTCAGGGTTGTTGACCGGATCGATGGCTGAGACCTTCGACAGACTGCGGCCCTACGGTTTTCTGATCCTGTACGGCTTGATGCTGAGCGGCATTCTCTGGACGATCGTCTCGCCGCCGGCATTGTTCCTCGTGTCGTGGCTTCTGTGAGAGGATTCGACTCATGCTCATAAACAAATGCGTACTGGCCGTCTCTATCGCCGCAGTCCTGCTGTGGTCCACCGCATCGCTCGTGAACGCGCAGGCCGGCGTCGAACGGAAGGTTCTGTTGCAGGAGGATTCGGCCGTCCCGGGATATCAGATCAGTCTGATCGGTGTGACGATCGCCGCTGGCGCGCGCGAGGGGCAGCACACGCACCCTGGCACGCTCGTCGGACAGGTCCAGGAAGGGGAGCTGATGCTCGAAAAACAGGGACTCCCGACGCAGACTTACAAGGCCGGTGAATCCTTCAGCGTCAAGCCGGGCCAGATTCACGAAGGCATGAACCACGGCAAGACGCCGATCAAGATCCTGGTCACGCTCGTCGCGGAGAAGGGCAAGCCGCTGACGACGCAGGTGAAGTAGGCGCCTTACGGGTCGATCCCGTAGCCCATATTCATCGCCGCGCGGGTCTGCCGCAGGGTGTCGTCGGCGATGCTGTTGGCTTCGTCAATGCCGCGGCGAAGCGTCTGGCGCACGACGTCGGCATCGAGCTCCAGTGCGGCGCGGCGTGCGCGGATCGGCGCGAGCGTACCGTTGAGCGCATCGGTCACCTCTTTCTTGAGCGCTCCGCTGCCGGAGTCGCCGATCCGTCCCGCGATGCTGTCTGGCGCTTCTCCCGTGCAGAGCGACGCCAGCAGCAGCAGATTGGCTATTTCCGGGCGGCGCTCCGGCTCATAGGTGATGCGGCGATCCGTGTCAGTCTTGGCTTTCTTGATAAGCGCGGCGGTCTCATCGGCGGTGGCGCGCAACATCACGGCGTTGTTGCGGCTTTTGCTCATCTTCTGTGACCCATCGAGTCCCAGGATCTTCGGCGCATTCGACAGCAGCGCATCGGGCTCGGGAAACAGCGGCGATCCCTCCCTGCAGAACCGCTGGTTGAAGCGCCGCGCAATCTTGCGCGTGAGCTCGAGATGAGGCAGCTGGTCTTTGCCCACAGGCACGACGTTCCCTTTGCAGAACAAGATGTCCGCCGCCTGGTGGACAGGATACGTGTACATCGCCGCGTTCACCGCCGTGAGCCCGGCCGCGTCGATCTCTTCCTTCACCGTGGGGTTGCGATCGAGCTCGCCCATGCCGACCAGCGTAAGAAAGGGAATGAGGAGCTGATTGAGCGCCGGAACATGACTGTGGCAGAAGATGTGAGTGCGGCCGGTCGTGGGATCGAGTCCAGCGGCCAGATAGTCGAGGACCAGGCTGCGGACGTTGTCGGGGATGTTGTCAACCGAGTCGCGATCGGTCAGGACCTGGTAGTCGGCGATGACGATGAACGTCTCGACGCCGAGATCCTGCAGCTCGACGCGATTCCTGAGGGAGCCGAAATAGTGCCCGATATGGAGCGCTCCGGTGGGGCGATCGCCTGTCAACACGCGGTACCGTTTCGGATGCCTGGTGAAGTCGGCGCGTAGCGCGTGCGACCGCCGGACAGCTTCTTCGAACGTGCCGGCGGCCTGATCGTTGGCGATCTCGCTCATCGAACCACTATCATAAGCGCCACGATCGTAATGGACCACATCGACTTCGAGTCGTCTCCCGACGCATACCAGGTCAAGCTCGCGAGCTTCGAGGGTCCCCTCGACCTCCTGCTGCATCTCATTCGCAAGCACGAGGTGAATATCTACGACATTCCAATCGCGCTCATCACCGAGCAGTACCTCGGATATCTCGAGCTGATGCAGGAAATGAACCTGGACGTGGCGGGAGAGTTTCTCGTCATGGCCGCGACGCTGATTCACATCAAGTCGCGGACGCTGCTGCCGCGGCCCGATCCGTCGCAGGAGGACGCCGGACCCGAAGAGGACCCGCGCGAGGCGCTCATCCGGCGTCTGCTCGAGCACCAGAAATACAAGGCGGCGGCTGAACTGCTGCATGACCGCGAAACGCTGCGCGGCGCGCAGTTCGGGCGCGCCGACGCGAGCGTGGCGCGCGCGGCAGGCGACGCCTACGAGCCGGAGCTCGAGGTGGATCTGTTTACCCTGATTTCGGCGTTTCAGGGCGTGCTCGAGCGTGCGAGACGGCGGCCACCCATGGTGCTGCCGCCCGATCAGATCTCGATTGAGGACCGCATCCAGCAGCTGCTCGGGCGGTTGTCGGAGACCGAGGCCTGCGGCTTCGAGGACCTGTTTGACGACGGCGACGGCACGCGGCCGTTCATGATCGTCACGTTCCTTGCGCTGCTCGAAATGATTCGACTGAAACTGATCCGCGTGTTCCAGACCGGCGGCTTCGGCCCGATCCGCGTCTACAAGCGCGCGCGGCCGTCGGATGCGCCGCACCCGATCGGCGATCCGCAACCATGACCATGTCAAACCACACCGAACAGATGGAACAGGCACAGACACAACCGTCGGCTGGCGCCGAGCTCAGGGCGATTGTCGAGGCGCTGATTTTTGCGTCGCCCGAGCCGATCACTCCCAAGCTGCTGTTCAAGCTGCTGGCGGAGGAGCCGAAGGAAGACGTGACCGCGGCCGTCGATGCGCTGAGGGCCGAGTACGAGCAGCGTCCGGGATTGCAGTTCGTGGACGTCGCCGGCGGGTACCAGATCGTCACGCGGCCGGAGCTGCACGAATGGGTCAGGCGGCTCTTTCACGAGCGCTCCGCGCAGAAGCTCACGGTCCAGGGTCTCGAGACGCTTGCGGTGATTGCCTACAAGCAGCCGGTCACCGCGCTCGAGATCTCCGAGATTCGCGGCGTGAATACCTCAGGCGTGCTCTCGACGCTGCTCGAACGCCATCTGATCAAAATCGTCGGCCGCAAGAACGTCGTCGGTCGTCCGTTCCTCTATGCGACGACGAAGGAATTCCTGATCCGGTTCGGCCTCAACGATCTGAACGATCTGCCGAAGATCGAAGATATGGCGGAAGCGCTCGGGTTCAATCCGCCCGGCGGCCTTCACGAGCTCGACCCCCGCGAGGGGATTTTACCTTTGGAGGAGTAGCCGCCGATTTCCTCAACGCGCGCACTTCCTCTGCGCGCAGTTCCCGCCACATGCCAGGCTTCAGGTGCCGGTCCGTGAGCGAGCCGATGCGCGTCCGCGCAAGCGTCTTCACCGGATGGCCAACCGCTTCGCACATCCGCCGCACCTGGCGGTTGCGCCCTTCACGGATCGTGATGCGGAGCAGCGCGTCCTGCTCCGGACGATCGTAGTGTCCGGCTTTAGCCGGACCGCGCCTGCTCAGCAAATCGACGTCCGCGGGCTGGGTGCAGCGGCCGTCGAGTGGTATCCCTTTGCGGAGCCGCTCAAGGGCGTCGACTCCGGGCATCCCTGCGACGCGCGCTTCGTAGGTGCGCTCGACGCCGTGGCGCGGGTGCGTCAGCTTTGCTGCCAGGTCGCCGTCATTCGTCAGCAGCAGCAGCCCCTCGGTGTCGTAGTCCAGACGTCCGACGGGATACACGTAATCGCGCACCCCGCGCAGCAGATCGATCACCGTCGGGCGCCGCTGAGGATCGGACCGTGTGGTCACGTAGCCCGCCGGCTTGTTGAGCAGAATGTAACGAAGGCGCTCGGCCCGCTTGATCCGGCGCCCGTCAACCCGGATGTCGTCGACCGACGGATTCGCTTTGGTCCCCATCTCGCGCACGGTGGTGCCGTTGACCGTCACACGGCCCTCAGCGATCAGCTTTTCCGCGGCGCGCCGGGACGCGACGCCCGCCTGCGACAGGATTTTCTGAAGACGATCCATGAGCATCAACCACGACGATCTCGACGTTCACGAAACCGGAAGTTGTCGTGTCGTCGTGCCGTCGTGGTTACATTCGTTTCTTGGTGTTAGCGCCGCAACACATCCGCCCAGAACGACACCAGCTTCCAGGTTTCGGACATTGCCGCGGATCGATCGAGCTCCGCGTGCGTAATGATCTGGCTGATCAGCACGTGCACCTCGACGCCCTTGCTCCGCAAGTAGTCGGCCAGCACGACGGACTCGGCGGTCGGGATGACGACGTCCTCGTTGCCGTGCAGCAGGAACACCGGTGCGGTGGGCGGCGTCGCGGCCTGCTCGGGCGACGCCGCCGGATCGGCCTCGAGGCCGAGATGCGGAACCAGGATCGGCCCGAGCGCCTTCACGTTGCGGTCGTTGACGTAGGTGAGCAGCGTCGCCGAGGGCTCGGGAAGTCCCTTGACCATGTCGCGCGCCTGCTGGAACGTGGCGTTCGCCTGGTCCATGTTGACGAGCGTGAGCTGCGACGCCAGGAGAAACGTTCCGATCCCCTCGCGCAGGGCGGCCACCTGATCCGCGGGAACGACCCGATCGGCGGCGGCGTACAGGATCACCGCGACGCCGTAGTCATGGGGCGGGTGGGTGACGACGCCGGGAGCGTGCACCGCCTCGCCGGTCGCCAGGTACTTGAGCACGCGACCGAGATCGCCGTGGCCGCCGAATGAAACCACGTAGGCGACCTTGTCCCGAATCGACGGCCTGCCCGCCGCGACGATCGACAGCCCGCCGGCGAAGCTGATTCCAACCATGCCGACGCGCCCGTCCGGTGCGAGGTCGGGCTGCGCCGCCATCCACTTCACCGCGTCCTCGATCACATCGGCCGATCGCGCCGTGATCCGATAACCCATCAGGTCGGGCAGCGCCATCGTCATCACCGCGACACCGCTGCCGGCGAGGTCCTGGGCAAGCGCGGTGAGCCGCGGCTCGGCAATTCCCATCGAATGCACGCCAGGGACGAGGAGCGCGGCGCGCCGTATGCGGCCGCCCGGTCGATACCACTGCGCCGCCACATCACCCTGCCGGGTCGGCACAAAATGCCGCGGCAGCGCCGTGACCGGCTGCGCCATCGCGTTGGCGAAGGTTTCGGTGCGGCCGCCGAGATGCGCGGCCCGTACAAACAGCGATGCCGCGCGCACGTACGGCGCAGCCACGTAGACGGTGCCGCCGACGACGACGATGACGGCGAGAAACGCCGCAAGCGGACGCGATCGCATCAATCGCGCATGTTAGCATTCGATCGCGAATGAAGAAGTTGATCATCGCGATCGACGGACCCTCGGGCGCGGGGAAGGGAACTGTCGCGCGCACGCTGGCGGAGCGTCTTGGCTATCGCCATATCGATACCGGCGCGATGTACCGCGCGGTGGCCTGGATGGCGACGCACGATGGCGTGGCGCTCGACGATGAAGCCGGCGTGGCCAGCATCGCGCGCCACGCGGCAATCGGCGTGGAGGGCGGCCTCATGTCGATCGATGGACACGACGTGACGCGCGCGATCAGAACGCCCGACATGGACAAAGCGGCTGCTGCGGTGGCGCGGCTTCCACGCGTCCGTGAGATCCTCGTCGCCCGTCAGCGCGGCTACGGTGAGGGTGGCGGCGTCGTCATGGAAGGGCGCGACATCGGTACCGTCGTGTTTCCGGACGCCGATGTGAAGATCTATCTTGATGCCACCGAGGAAGAGCGTGCGCGCCGCCGCGCCAACGATGCGGCGCACGCCGGCAGCCAGACCGGTCAGGCGGCGGTCGCCGAAGCGATCAAGGCGCGCGACGCGTCCGACACGACTCGCAAGGTGTCGCCGCTGACCATCGCACCAGACGCCACCTACATCGATACGACGGCCATGCCTATCGACCGCGTCGTCGCGACCGTGCTCGACCTCGTCCGCGACAAAACCCACTGAGCTCCGTCCGGCTGAAGCCGGACACTACGTTTGACGAGCGCGGGCGCGGCGGGCCTCGTTCGCCTGGCCGGGTCGGATCTTCCGCGCCACACGCGACACAATCACCCGGATGCGCTTCTCCCGCGTCTCGGCGCGTTTCGCGCTCGCCAGGTAATAGAGGAACTGCCTGCGCTGACTTTCGGTGAACTCGGGCCAGTGTTTTTTCGCGAGCGAGCTGGCGTTGATCGCCCTGCGCAGCTCGGGAGGCATCGTCAGCGATTCGGCGGCTGTCAGCGTATCCCAGCTGCCGCACGCCTTCGCCGCCTCGATCGCGGCCAGGCCCGCGGCCGTCATCAGCCCCTGGTCAATCAGCCGCGCGACGCGCGTCTTGTTCGACTGCGCCCACGCGCTCCTGGGCTTTCGCGGCGTGAACAGCTGCATGTAAAAGGCGTCGTCGACGGGACGCATCAGCCCGTCGATCCAGCCGAAGCAGAGCGCTTCTTCGACCGCGTCGCTATAGCTGACGGTAGGGAGGCCACTGGCTTTCTTTGCGAACCGCAGCCAGACGCCGGATGCGGCGGCGTGGTGTTTTCGCAGCCACGCCCGCCACTCCTGCCGCGATCGCGGGGTGATCTGCCCGGGATCAGTCTTCTTCGTGCTCGTTATAGTCCTCGGCCGACGCGGGGTCGAGTTCCCATCGCTTCTTGTCACGGTCGCTGATCTTCTTTTCGCCTTTCAGCTCCTCGTTGTCCTCGTACTGGACGCCGAGCGCCTTGCCGATGTCGTCGACGATGTCCTGGTCGGGGGTGGGATTGTCGCCGCCCGGCGCTTCGTCACCGACCGAGTAGGCTGACTCCCAGTCCGCGTCAATGTCGCCGCCGGTGATCGCCGGGCTCGTCTCCGTATGCTCGTGGAACTTCTCCGACAGCTCGCGCCGCCCGGTGCGCGCGGCCGATGCGGATCGGTCCAGATCCAGCGAGGACGGCGGCGATGGCACGATGTCTTCGTCTCGGACGATCCGGCGTTCGCGGTTGAGCGCAGGGACCTTGCGGGCGGCTGCTGACGGCTTCCGCGCCGCCGCTTTACGCGTCGATGCCTTGACGGCGGTACGGGTGCGCGCGGCGGGTGCTGTCCGCTTCAGGGTCTTTCGCCGGGCAGCCGCTTTCCGCGCCCGTCCCGCTGGCGCCTTGCGAACGCGGGGCCGTTTTGCGGCCGCCTTCCGGCGTGCCGGCCTCGCGGACGCCTTGCGGCGTGCCTGGCGCGCCGGTGCCTTGCGGCTGCGGGCCCGCCCCGCTGCCGCCTTGCGAAGGCGGGCTTTCCTGCGTCCCGTGGCCCGGGCGGCCTTGCGTTTGGCCATCGCACAATCCTTTCTACCAACCTTGACAGTTTGCCGATAAGTGACTTATCCTCTTAGTCTTATCGGCGCGGCACAATCGCTCACAGTCCAGCCCGGCGACTTAGCTATCTGGCCATTCAGCTATCTAGCTACCGAGAAGCCCTGAGAGTGTGCTGCCCACGCCGTTATATCCGCGGGGGGCCGGTCCCCGCAACAGAAACCGGCGGCTCGGTTCTCAGAACCGAAAATTACGACCGAGGAGGACGCGCAAGGAATGGCGAATGTAGACAACGGGTTGGCAACGCCCGAAAAAGTGGGCGAGCAGCCCGGCGCACCGGCACGCACCAGGGCTGGCAAGCCCGCCGGTCCGGCTTTCAAGCCGATGCATCACGAAGACATGGACCCGAAGGAATTCGCGGCCATGCTCGACATCTACGACGACAGCTTCCGCAACATGGCGGAAGGGGAAGTCGTCAAGGGCACCGTCCTCAAGGTCACTGAAACCGCCGTCGTCGTCGACGTCGGCTACAAGTCCGAAGGTCTCATCCAGATCAACGAGTTCCTCGACGAAACCGGCCAGGTCACCGTGCAGGCGGGCGACGTGGTCGATGTGCTGCTCGAACGCACCGAGGATCGCGAAGGCCACATCGTCCTCTCGCGCGAGAAGGCCGAGAAGATGAAGATCTGGGACGAGGTCGAGAAAGCCTATACCGATCGCAAGGTCGTCATCGGCCGCGTCATCGAGCGCATCAAGGGCGGACTCGCGGTCGACATCGGCGTCCGCGCGTTCCTTCCGGGCTCGCAGATCGACGTGCGTCCGGTCCGCAACCTCGACGCGCTGAAGGGGCAGGAGCTCCGGATGCGCGTGATCAAGGTCAACAAAAAGCGCGGCAACATCGTCCTGTCGCGCAAGGCGCTCCTCGAAGAAGAGAACGCCGAGAAGAAGAAGACGACGCTCGAGACGCTCGCCGAGGGCAAGGTGCTGCGCGGCACCGTCAAGAACATCACCGACTACGGCGCGTTCATCGACCTCGGCGGCATCGACGGGCTGCTCCACATCACCGACATGTCCTGGGGGCGCGTCGGCCACCCATCGGAGCTGTTCAAGGTCAACGACGAAGTCGACGTCACCGTCCTCAAGTACGACCCGTCGACCGAGCGCGTCTCGCTCGGCCACAAACAGCTGGTGCAGGATCCGTGGGCCACGGTGCAGGAGCGCTACCCGGTAGGGGCGCGCATGGGCGGCAAGGTCGTCAGCCTGACCGACTACGGCGCCTTCGTCGAGCTCGAAGCGGGCGTCGAAGGGCTGATCCACGTCTCGGAGATGTCGTGGAGCAAGCGAGTCAAGCATCCGTCGAAGATCCTGAACGTCGGCGACAGCGTCGACGCGATGGTGCTTGGCGTCGATCCGGCGGCGCGCCGCATCTCGCTCGGCCTCAAGCAGGTCGAGAGCAACCCGTGGCACGAGCTGGCCGAGAAGTATCCGGTCGGCACGCGCATCAAGGGCAAGGTTCGCAACCTCACCGAGTTCGGCGCGTTCGTCGAGGTCGAGGAGGACATCGACGGCCTGATTCACATCTCCGACATGTCGTGGAGCAAGCGGATCAAGCACCCGTCTGAAGTGCTCAAGAAGGGCGACGTCGTCGACGCGATGGTCCTCAGCATCGACGCCGAGAACCAGCGCCTGTCGCTCGGGCTGAAGCAGCTTGCGACCGACATCTGGGACGACTTCTTCTCACGCCACCAGGTGGGCGCGACCGTCGAGGGCAAGGTTACCCGCATGACGAACTTCGGCGCGTTCGTCGAGCTGGACGAGGGGATCGAGGGCCTCATCCACGTGTCGGAGTTCGACGACTCGCATGGCGGCGAAAAGATCGACCTCCAGGTGGGCAACAGCTACCAGATGAAGATCATCAAGCTGAGCCCGTCGGAGCGGAAGATCGGCCTGAGCATCCGCGCGCTCAAGTCGGACGACTACCGCACCGACTGGGAGTCGTACGCGGAAAACGAAGGAACCGGCACGGCAACTCTCGGCGATCACTTCAAGAACCGGTAGGGCCGAATGATTACAGCTGGCGGCAGCATGACGAAGGCGGAGCTCGTGGAGGAAGTGTCCCGCGTCTCCGATCTCACCAAGAAGCACTCCGAAGTCATCGTCGACACCGTATTCAAGAGCATCATCGAAGCGCTCCACCGGGGAGAGAAAATCGAGCTCCGCGGCTTTGGCAGTTTCCGCCTGCGGAAGCGGGAGCCGCGCAAGGGCCGCAACCCGAAGACCGGCGACAAGGTGGACGTGCCGCCGAAGAAGGTGCCCTACTTCAAGCCGGGCAAAGAACTGAAGGATCTGATCAACCGGGAGGCGGAGGCGCTGGACAGCGCAGCGCAGTTGCCGGACGCCGCCGCTCTCTGACGTTGGACCGCCTGTGGTCTCCCTGGCGGCTGGAGTACATCACGCGCGCCGCTCAGGACGAAGGCTGTATCTTCTGCCAGCTGTCCCAACCCCCTGAAAACGCGTCCCTCGTCGTCTTCGAGGGACGCACCTGCTACGTCATTCTCAACCTCTATCCGTACAACAACGGCCACCTCATGGTCGTGCCGCGCCGCCACATCGGGAGCCTCGCCGCGCTCGCCGCGGAAGAAATGACCGAGGTGGGCGTGCTCACGCAGCGGTGCGAGACGGCGCTCACCGAGGCCTACCGGCCGCAGGGCTTCAACATCGGGGTCAACCTCGGGAAGTCCGCGGGCGCGGGCGTGCTCGACCACGTGCACGTGCACGTCGTGCCGCGCTGGAGCGGCGACACGAACTTCATGACCGTCGTCGGCGAGATGCGAGTTCTGCCGGAGTCGCTCGGCGAGAGCGCGGCCCGCCTCCGGCCGATTTTCGCCAGGCTCGACCATCCAGCCGATCCGGAAACCTAAGGTTTCCGGCTACCAGCGTCGAGATCGGGTCGGTAAATCCCCTCGGCAGCCGGAGGCCTTCAGGTCTCCGGAACGATGTACATCCGGCGTACGCCATACGATCAATTGATCCCTCTTCACCCCTTCGCTAGTTTCCAGGGAGGTTACCGTGAGCGAACTCATCGATCGTCAGACCCGGACGTGGGCCGTAGTGGCCGTGGTCACGGGCGTGGCGCTGTCCATCGGCCTCGAGCTCTGGGAGACACCGGGAATGTCGGCGGCCGAGATCGGACTCGAGCTGCTCAGCACGCTGCCCGTCGTGATGACCAGCGTCGGGCTGGCGCTGCTCTTCCGGGTGGCCGGGCGGCAGCAGGAAGAGCAGCGCACGCTGGTCGCGAGCTCGAGGTCGCCCGCGTCCAGGGGCAGCGATGGCGATCGGAGGCCAGGTCCCTCCTGAACGGCCTGGGCGAGGCGATCGACGTCCAGTTCTCGCGCTGGAACCTGACGGAGGCCGAGCGCGAGGTCGCCCTGCTGCTGCTGAAAGGACTCAGCCTGAAGGAGATCGCGGCTGGAACAGTTCGCGAGTCAGGACTGGGCGACGTCGAGATGCAGGTGCGCTGGCGTTTCGTCGAGGAGACCGAGTCGTATCCCGAGGCGTTTACGTTTGTCGAGACGGTGTTTCCGTTCCAGCGGGACCGGCACCTGATTGGCACCCAGGACTGGGAATACAAGGTCGGCGTCGGGTTCACCCGCGGGTTCGCGTGGGGCACCGGCACGTTCCGGCTGTCCGGAGAGTACTCGGGCGAGGAAGGGAAGGTCGATGCCGGAGAGTATGCGTTCGAGTATCTGAAGCGTCTCTCTCCAACGTGGCGGGTCTTTGCCGCGATCGAAGGGACTCAGGTCGACGAGGTGGAGCTCATCACCGAAGTGCAGTGGCACTTCCACCGGCGCGCGTTCCTGAAGGTCAACAACGGGCTCGGGCTGACGACGAATGCCACCGGCCTGGCGCCGGAGATAGGCGTGATGATGTCGTTCTAGTGATCCCGATCGTCGTGGTTAACACGTCGCCCTAACAAAAGCGCCGCAAATCCTGGAAAGTAGGCCACCGTCCACGCGCCAAAGTGGGTGAGGTAATCCCACCCCTGCGGATTGAACGGGCGCCAGATCCCGGAGATCGCATAGAAGGCGAGGCCTGATGCCACCGCCGCAATGACGCCTCGACTGGCGACGGCGCCGAGATTCACGTGGATGTCGTGTCGATCGCCTGCGTCGATGCGCTGAGCACTCAGGCGTCCGTAGACGAACGCGAGTCCGAGCCACACCGCCATCCACGCGACGATCATCGCCGCGAAGCCGAGCATCGGCGCGAGCAGGTAGTAGAGGCCTGCCGCAAGCGCGCCGACGCACGCGCCTGCGATCGCACCGGCCGCGGCGCGTCCCGCCAGGCTGCCGAGGAACAATCCGATGGCAAGAAAGAGCAGCGCGCCATGGAGGAATCCGTAGATGCCCCGCGCCGCAGCGATCCATGTGGCCCAGATGAAGTCGCCCGCCGTACTGAGGGCAGCAATCGCGAGTGTGCCGGCGATCGTCTCTGGGAGCCCCATGGGCGGCGGTAGTATATACGGGGCTTTGGCGGATTCATGAAGGTGCTCCAGATCACCGCAGGCGCGGCCGGGATGTTCTGCGGCAGCTGCACGCGCGACAACGCGCTCGCGAGGGAACTGATCGCGCGCGGCCACGACGTGACGCTCGTGCCGGTCTACACGCCGACCACGCCCGACGAGCCGAACGTCAGCCGCGATCGTGTGCTGTTCGGCGGAATCAGCGTCTACCTGCAGCAGCACTCCGCGTTCTTCAGAAAGACTCCGCGCATCCTCGATCGTGTCCTGGATTCACCGCGTCTGATCGGCGCGTTCGCCGGCCGCGCCATTTCCACCGACGCGCGCCTGCTCGGCGACCTGACGATCTCGATGCTCGAGGGGGATCGCGGGGTGCTGAGGAAGGAGTTCGAGAAACTGGAGGAATGGATTCGCGAGGAGCCGCTGCCGGACGTCATCACGCTGCCCAATTCGCTGCTGATCGCGCTGGCTGCGCCGCTGAAACGCGCTTTCAATCGTCCGGTATGCTGCCAGCTGCAGGGCGAGGAGCTCTTCATCGACGCGCTGGTGCCGCCGTACTACGAGCAGGCACTGGCGATGATTCGGCGGCAGGTCGCCACCGTCGATCGATTTCTCGCCGTCAGCGACTACTGCGCCGACTTCATGACGCGGTACCTCGAGATTCCGAAGTCGCAGATCAGCGTCGTGCCGCTCGGCATCACGCTCGACGGCTACGAGCGCCGGCCGCCCGACCCCGCGGTGTTCACCGTCGGCTACTTCGCCCGCGTCGCTCCGGAGAAGGGACTGCACGTCCTGACCGACGCATACGTGCGATTCCGCCGCCGCACCGGCGATGCCCGGATCAGGCTGGAGGCCGCAGGCACCATGGCCTCGTCCGCGCGCTCATATCTCGAGGATTCGGAAAAGATGATCGCGCGGGCGGGCCTCGGCGCGGAATTCGCCTATCGCGGCTCGCTGGACCGAGCCGGGAAGCTGGCGTTTCTGCGCGGCATCGACGTGTTCTCCGTGCCCGCCACCTACGACGAGCCCAAAGGCATGTCGCTGCTCGAAGCGATGGCGACAGGTGTGCCGGTGGTGCAGCCGCGCCGCGGCAGCTTCACCGAGATCGTCGAGCGCACCGGCGGTGGGTTGCTCGTCGAACCCGACGATCCAGAACGGCTGGCCGAGGGCCTGTACGCGCTCTGGAGCAACCGCACTCTGCGTGACACGCTGGCGCAGCGGGCGTTCGAGGGCGTGCGCGCCCGCTATTCGATCGCCCATGCCGCGGATCGGCTGCTCGAGGTCTGCGAAGCGGTGGTCAAGAGCGGGCGATCCCTCAACGAGTCGGTCGCCTGATCAGTGTCCTTCGACTCCGCTCAGGGCAGGCTGGAAGTCACTAACGTCAGCAAGCAGTACCCGACACCACGCGGGCCGCTGACAGTTCTCTCCGACGCCACCTTCTCGCTGAAGCCCGGCGAGGCGGCTGCCATCACGGGGCCGTCCGGCAGCGGCAAGAGCTCGCTGCTCTACATCCTGGGTGCGCTGGAACCGCCGACGTCCGGGACGGTGACGCTGGCGGGGCGGAACCCGTTCCAGCTTCCGCCGGCGGCGCTCGCGGATTTCCGCAACGCTGAAATCGGCTTCGTCTTCCAGGATCACTGCCTGCTGCCGCAGTGTTCCGTGCTGGAGAACGTGCTCGTGCCGACGCTGGTCGCGCGCGGCGATGGCGGCGGGGCGGGCGCGGAACTGGAGCTCGCGCGCTCGCTCGTGGAGCAGGTCGGCCTTGCCGATCGCATCGAGCATCGCCCGGGCGAGCTGTCAGGGGGAGAGAAGCAGCGCGTCGCGATCGCCCGCGCGCTGATCCGGAAGCCGCGCCTGCTGCTGTGCGACGAGCCGACCGGCAATCTTGATCAGGCCTCGGCTTCGGCGGTCGCGTCACTGCTGCTGGAGCTTCACCGGCGGCAGCAGAACATCCTCATCGTCGTGACGCACAGCGCCAAGCTGGCGTCAGAGTTTACGGCCAGATTCGAGATCGCCGCGCAGCGGCTTGCGCGTGTGAGTTAACCACGACGATCAACGACGCACACGAATACCATTGGCACGTCGTGACCGTCTGTCGTGGTTGCTGTTGCCTCACGAAATCGCGCGCTGATAGGCGTCGATGATCTCGCTTCCGGTCGCGAACCAGACTCGCTCCTGTTTTTTCATGTGCGCGAGGGCGCGCTCGAGATACTTGCTGCGGAGCGGCTGCCCCGTAATCATCGGGTGCAGCGGTATACCGAGCACCCTCGGCTGCTTGGCGCTGTCGGCGTAGAGCGTGTCGAACTGATCGACAACCGATTGAAGGTATTGCTCGCCGGTGTAGCCCTTTCTGATGATCAACGGGATGTCGTTGATCTCCATGCAGTAGGGGATTGAGAACATCCGGCCCTTTCTGACCTTCATCGGATACGGCTGGTCGTCGCTGTTCCAGTCGCCGCAATAGGTCACGCCCTCTTCCGCCAGGATGTCGAGTGTGTTGTGCGTCTCGGCGAGCCCGGGTCCGAGCCATCCGCGCGGCCGCCGGCCAGTTGACTGTTCGATCGTCTTCAGCACCGTCTGGATCAGGGCCCGCTCCTTATCCGCGTTCAGGCCGGCGAGGTTCTCGGTGTTGGTGATGCCGTGTCCCATGAACTCCCAGCCGCGACGGTTCATTTCGTCGACGACTCTGGGATGCGTCTCGGCGACTGCGGAGTTCAGTGCGACCGTCGCCTTGACGTCCGCGGCGTCGAGGATGTCGGCGATGCGCCACAGCCCGACGCGCAGCCCGTATTCCCGCCACGCGTAATTGACGACATCGGGGACGATGTTGCGGTCGTTCGGGGAAATCGCCTGGCCGGCGGGTGAGTCGTAGCGCCACACCTCGACGTTTGGCACGACCCAGACCGCCAGAGTGGCGTTCCCCGGCCACGTGAAGGGCTTGCGCTCGAAGATGAACGAATCGTCGTAGCGATCTGCCCGGCGCACCGATCCACCCGGCGTCTGCGCGAACGATCGCTTCGGCGTCAATACAGACGCCAGCGCGCCGGCCGCGCCCGCAAATGCCAGACCACGTTTGAGAAAATCCCGTCGATTGCTCATATGCGCCTCGCTGCAGGCGATTGTGAGTCCTACTTGCTGCCGATCACGGCGTAGCCCTGAATCTCGACCTTCGCGTCGGGGTTGGCCAGTGCGGTGATCGTAATCAGCGCACTGCCAGGAAAATTGTCGCCGAAGATCTCTCTGCGGATTTCCGTGAGGCGATCGCCATTGCGAACGTCGGTGATGAACACGGTCATCTGCACCATGTCACTGAGCTTGCCGCCCGCTTTTTCGAGCGTGGCACCGATCAGCTTGAATACCTGCCGCACCTGTCCTTCGAAGTCGCCGGCCAGCGACTTGCCGGCATCGTCCGCGACAGCTATCTGTCCGCCCAGCCACACAGTCCTGCCTCCCTCGGTAATCACCGCCAGCGAGTAGCCGCGCTGCTGCGGACGTTCGCCTTTGACGTACTTCTGTGCGTGCAGCGTGGTAGAAAGGCCGAACAGAAGCGTCGCTGCCGCGATACAGATCGAAATGCGTGAGCGTCGCGTGGAAGTCATCATCGCCTCCTGCTTTGATTTCGAGCCGGGATCGGCGTAGATACTACCCTTTTCGTGTGTGAGGAGCCTCCCTATGTTGCCGACTGAACGGATCGCGTATTCCCCCATCACAAACCGGCCGCCGCTTCGGCTGCCGGACGGAGCTCGGATTGTCGTCTGGGTGATCGTCAACGTAGAGGAATGGAACCCTCGCGAACCAATGCCGCGCACGGTGCTGACGCCGCCGGCCGGAGGCTCACCTGAGCCAGACGTTCCGAACTGGGCCTGGCACGAGTACGGGAATCGGGTGGGGTTCTGGAGGATGCTTCAGGTGTTTGATCGGTTCGAGATGCCTGCCGTGCTGGCGATCAACGGATCGGCGATCCAGGCCTACGAACCTGTCGCGCGCGCCGCGCTCGACCGCCGATGGGAGTTCATCGGCCACGGGTTCACGCAGAAGAACATGCAGAAAGTCCCCGACGAGCGCGTCGATATCCGAAAGACGACTGACGCGATTCGCGCGTTCACCGGCCGCGCCCCGCGGGGCTGGCTCGGCCCCGGCCTGACCGAGACGTGGGACACGCCGGAGATCCTGGCCGAAGCCGGCTACGAATACGTGTGCGACTGGGTGCTCGACGACCAGCCGGTCATGCTGAAGACCCGCAGTCGTCCGCTGGTGTCGGTTCCGTATACCCAGGAATGCAACGACGTGGCAATGATGCTGATCCAGCATCACGCCGCGGCTGAATACCGGAACCGCGCGGTCGATCAGTTCGAACAGTTGTACGCCGATGCGGAGGACTCCGCCCGCGTCATGGCGGTGGTCGTCCACCCCTACATCATGGGCGCGCCGCACCGCCTCCGCTACTTCCGCGAAGCGCTCGAGCACATCCGGTCCCGCCCCGGCGTCGTGTTCTGGACCGGCGAACAGATCCTCGACTGGTATCGTTCTCAAGTGGGCTCTTGAAGACGAACGATCCGAACGGCCCGAACGGCCCGAACGCCTTGCTTGCCTTCGGGGTATTGCTCGCGTCGTACGCGATCAACGCCATGGACCGCCAGCTCTTTCCCCTGCTCGCGCCGGAAGTGCGGCGAGAATACGGATTCTCGCTCGAGGCCATCGGCTTTCTCTCGACGGTGTTTACGCTGGGCATGGCAGGGGCCGGCGTCGTTACCGGGTATCTCCTCACACGCTTCTCGCGCAAGACCGTGCTGCAGATCGGCATCGCGGTATTTTCGGCCGGCACGGCACTCACGGTGCTGTCGTCCGGGTTCTTCGACATGCTCGTCTATCGCGCGGCAACCGGCATCGGCGAAGCGATGCAGTTGACGGTGCTCCTGGCGATCGCGGTCAGCTATTTCGCGAGCCGGCGCGGGGCCGCCGTGGGGGCGATCAATTTCTTCTTCGCCGTTGGCGCGATCGTCGGGCCGGCCGTGGGAGGCCTGCTCATCGGCAGGTATCAGAGCTGGCGGGTTCCGATGGTGGTGTATGGGTGCCTTGGCTTCGCCGTGATGGCGTTGGTCGCCCTGGCGGTCAAGCCATGGTTCAGCGAGGCGCACGCCGCGCCCGGCGACATGACCGATCGCGGCGGAGGGTTGACGCTGCTCAACCGGAACACGCTGGTGCTGACGGCGATGAGCACGATCGGCGGTCTGGTCATCTATGGCTACCTGGGTATGTACCCGACGTTTCTGCGGGAAGGGTTGAACTACCCGCCCGCGACGGCGGGCACCGTCATGAGCATTTACGGCCTTGGTGCACTCGGATCAATCGGCGGCGGCTGGCTGGGCGATCGATTGTCGCCGCGCCTGGTGCTGGGCGGCGCCTTCCTGGGCGCAGCAGGCCTCGGCTATCTGCTGTTCCACGGCTCGCCGCTCTTCGTCCTGCAGTCGAGCCTCTCGTTCATGTGGGGCGTGGTGGTCAGCGGCATTCTGTTCGTGAATTTGGCGGCGTGTCACGTCAAGGCGCTGCACGTCAGTCTCGCCGGCCGCGGTTCGGGGATCTTCGTCACCAGCCTGTACGCGTCCGCGGGCATCGCGGGCTATCTCATGGGCTGGCTTGCCGGCCGGGCCGGCTGGGTCACCGCGGGAGACGTGCAGATTTCACTGCTGTCGCTGATCGGCGCGGCACTGGCCCTGGCACTGCGATCCGATCGGATAGCGCGATAGCCATGTGAGGATCGGTGATCGATGATTTGGGCATTGATATGGCCATGAATGATTGGATCATTGGGGCATTATTGGGTCATCGGTTCATCAATCGGTGCATGGCCGTGGCAGCGGCGGTGGTCGTCCTCGGCATGCTGGCCGCATTGCCCGGATTCGCCCAGCGCGGATCTGGCGGTGCGGGAGGCGGCGACTGCCGCGACCTGGTGCTGCACAACGGCAGGATCTCGACGCTGGACCAGCGAGACACCCTGGCGACGTCGGTCGTCATCCGGGACGGTCAGTTTGCAGCCGTCGGGACCGGGCGTGAGATTCCTGCGCACAACAACTGCGCGCCGCTGATCGACCTGCGCGGCCATCGCGTGGTTCCGGGCCTGATAGACAACCACTCGCACATCGTGTCGCTCGGCCTTCGCCCCGGGTACGACGCGCGCCTCGAGACCGCGTTCAGCATCGCCGAGATTCAGCAGGCGCTTCGAGGCCGGGCCCGGGACGTGCCGGCGGGCGGTTTCATCACGGCGATCGGCGGCTGGCACACGAATCAGATCGCCGAGCGGAGGCTGCCGACCCGCGCCGAGCTGGACACCGCCGTATCGAGCCGTCCGGTGATGGTGGCGCTGGCGTTCGCGGGTCCGGCGAGCGTGAACAGTCCTGGCCGTGCCTGGATGGAGCAGAAGGGGGTGAGTGTAAGCGCCGACGGCGCGATCGCCGCCAACGGTCCCACGATCGCGGCGTTCGACGCCCTGCGCGCGGAACAGACGCTCGACGATCAGAAGCGGTCGACCCGCGAAGCGTTTCGTTATGCTGCCAGCCTCGGGCTCACCACGCATCACGACAAGGGCGGCGGATGGCCGCCGCGCGTGGACGGCGCGCAGGGGATCGCCCAGCTGGGCACCGGCGGCTCGAACGAGCTCCATCCGTTCACCGGCTATGACGCGCTTCTCGCGCTGTACCGCGAAGGAGCCTTGACCGCCGGCCGGGTACGGATCTTCTTTTCCAGCCGCGACTCGACGCCCGATCTCGTGTTCCTGCGGCAGCGAATCAACAATCAGTTCACCGATTTTGGCGACGACGTGCTGAGGGTTTCCGGAATCGGCGAATGGGCGACGGCCTGGAACTTCAACGCGCCGCCGCCGCCCGCCAACCTCGAGCCCGCGCTGCGGCTGCTGGCGGAGAAAGGATGGACCTACACGCAGCACATTGGCGGCGTGGCCGACGTGGCGGCGATCACGCCAATTCTGGAACGGATCAATCAGGACATTCCTCTCGCGCCGCTGCGCTGGAACATTGAACACGTGCCCGGAATAACCCTCGATCTGCTGCATCGGCTCAAGGCGATCGGAGTCGGCACCGGCGTCGGCGGCAACCGTTACCTGTCCGGCACCTCCGACCCCCGCGGCGCCCCCTTCAGGATGATCGTCGAGAGCGGAATCCACACCGGGTACGGTAACGATGGTGCGAACATTTCACCGCTCAACCCATGGCTCCACTTCTACTACTTGATCACTGGCAGGAACTCGGCTGGCGAGGTGATCGAACCCGATCAGCAGCTCACCCGTGCGCAGGCGCTCCGGATGTGGGGATCACAGAATGCATGGTTCACCAGGGACGAGGGCCGGCTGGGATCGATCGAGGTTGGCAAGCTCGCCGATCTGGCGGTGCTGAGCGCCGACGTTCTCGACGCGAGCGCGGTGCCCGATGAAGCGATCAAGCGCGTGACCTCGATCCTGACCATCGTCGGCGGCCGGATCGTGCACGACTCGCGCGTGCTCAGCGCGGGCGTGTCACCGCCGCGTTAGCGCCCTGCGTCGCCGAGTGTCGGTACCAGCAGCTCGGAGTCCTTCTCGTTCTCCAGGCACGAGTGGTCCATGATCCGGTCGCCGACCTGGCGCTTGAAGAGCCGCCGCGTGGTGAACGGTTTCACGAAGAACACCGGGTCGTCGTAGGTGACCGTATGCTCGAGCGAGTTCGGGTCGGCGAGCCGGAACCGTTCGGTCATCCGCAGTTTGTCGCTGTGCTCGTGGCCGGCGGTGTCGAGCCACGACCGGTCGTTGATGCCGACGGTATCCACGACCAGCGTGTCGCCCTCCCACTTGCCAATCGAGCTGCCCATCCACTCGGGATAGTCGGCGATGTCATGCGGGTGTCCGCGGCCGTCCGTGTAGATGAGGCGGAACGTGCGCTGCGATTCCGTCAGGATGGTGACGAGGTCCGGGCGCTGCACGATCATCGCCGGGTGGGCCATCATGATCATCCGCGCCGGCCCGGGCGGAAGGCACGCGGTGTTCGGATCCTTCGCGTGGTCGACCGTGTCCCAGCGCTGCTTTCCAAGCGGCGTCAGGATCAGCTCCTGTCCTGGCAGCGTCGATTTCGACAGATCGCCGCTCGCGGCGCCAAACCACACGCCGGTCAGATCGGGATGGCCGGCCTGTCGCTCGACCGGTTTGCCCGTGTGCCACCAGGCGCCGACGGGGGCGGGCTTCTTCGGCTCCAGCCGGTCGGTGGCAGTAGGCGGCTGATTGCCGCGTCCGCCTTGCTGCGCTGCCACCGGCGCGCCGATGGCGCAAACGGCGGCAACAGCGACGAGAGAGCAGAGGCGCGTGGTCATCACGAAGCTCCTGTCGTGAACCTTCAGGGGTTGGTGGGTTCGCCGGCGCCGCTGAAGCCGAACACCCGGCGGCCGTCCGCCAGGATCACGGTGCGGCCGTTGACGACGTGCGCGTCGGCCTTCCTGGCAGCGAAGCCCTGAACAGTGACCGTTTCGCCGATCTTCAGCGAGTCGCGGCCCCAGCCCTGGCGCCGGAGCTGGTTGGGCGTGCCCCCTTCAACGGCGTAGTTGACCATCTTGCCGTCGGCATCTTTCACGTCGATGTAGAAGTAGATGTGCGGATTCTGGAATTCCACCTTGGTGATGGTTCCCATCAGCGTGACCGGCTTGTTGGAGTCGAACTCCGCGGCAAACGAATGGTGCGCCATCGCGGGCGCCGCAGCCCAGGACAGGACGCCGGCCGCGAGCACTACGCCAAGCGCGTTGCGTTTCATCGTCTTCCTCCGCTGCGGGGATTCTGCACCCGTTGAGCCGAAAAGAAAAGGTACGCTAATGGATGTGTGATGGTCCACAGGCTTGTCGCTCTCGGCCTTCTCCTTCTCTGGCAGCCGGTTGCGCTTGCGGCCCAGGCCGAGCGCTGGCCCGAGTTCCGGGGACCCACCGGCCAGGGACACTCGACCGAACGCGACGTGCCGCTCGAATGGAGCGAGTCGCGAAACGTCCTCTGGAAGGTACCGGCGCAGGGCCGAGGATGGTCCTCTCCCGTTGTTGAGCGCGACCGTGTGTGGCTGACGACGGCGGTGAGTGGACGAGGCGGCACGTCGCTTCGCGTCCTCGCGTACGACGTCGAGACCGGACGGGAAATGGTGAACGTCGAGGTCTTCCACCTGCGAGAGTCGGACCTCCTGAATCCAAAGAACAGTCACGCATCTCCCACCGCGATTGTCGAAGGCGATCGTGTGTACGTGCATTTCGGTTCCGCCGGCACCGCGGCAGTCACGACGTCCGGAGAGATTGTCTGGAAGACGCGGTTGTCGTATCAATCCCAGCACGGGAACGGTGGGTCGCCAGTCCTGTACAAGGATTTGCTGATCGTCAATTGCGACGGAAGCGACGAGGCCTACGTCATCGCGCTTGATAAGGCGACCGGCAAGACTCGATGGAAGAGGAACCGGCGCTATCCGTTCGATCAGGCGTACTCAAGCCCGCTCGTCATCCGGGTAGGTGAGCGCGATGAGGTCGTCAGCGTGGGCGCCTACCGCGCCGCTGCCTACGATCCCTCCACCGGCGAAGAGATCTGGAGAATCAGCTACGACGATGGCTTCTCCAACGTGCCTCGCCCGGTCTACGGGCACGGCCTCGTTTACATTGCGACCGGATTTCAGCAGCCCTCGCTGCTCGCCGTGCGTGCCGATGGAAAGGGCGATGTGACCAGGACCCACGTCGCATGGAAGGTAAGCCGCGGGGCCCCCTACACACCGTCGCCTTTGCTGGTCGGTGACGAGCTCTACGTCGTCAGCGATCTGGGGATCGTCTCCTGTCTCGATGCCGTGACTGGAGCGCTGCACTGGCAGCAGCGTATTGGAGGCAACCACTCGGCGTCGCCTGTTCTTGCCGCCGGGCGGATTTATTTCCTCAGCGAAGAAGGCGTCACGACGGTGATTGCGCCGGGCAGGGCGTTTCAGAAACTGGCCACCAACGCGCTCGACGGCGCGACACTGGCGTCCATGGCCGTGTTCAGCCGGTCAGTTTTTATTCGTACGCAGAGCCACCTGTATCGGCTCGGCGTTCGGTAGGACATAAACCACGACGACACGACGGACACGAATACTTGTCGGACGTCGTGAACGTCGTGCCGTCGTGGTTGATATGCGGCGCCGGTCTACGCTATCTATCCGGCGCCACCGCGATCCGGCGCAGCTCACCCGAATCCAGCCAGTTCACCTGACATCGTTCGCAGCTGTCGATGACCACGTTCCCGGGCCCGCCGTAGACATGACCGAGCATCGGCTGGCCGCACGAGGGACAGTTGATGAGGCGCGCGGACGGGTGCTGGCGACGCGGCAGGGCAATCCGGCACGTGCGTTCTTCATGGGCACGCATGGCGTCGATGACCGCGGCGAAACAGCCCATGTCGATCAGCATGCCGAAACAGCGGGCGCAACAGAGCAGCGGATAGCCTTCCAGCCGGCTGGCTGAAAGAGGCGTGGAACAGAGCGGGCAGGCGCTCGGCGTCTCGTTCAGCAGCTCCACGTACGCGACCGCTGCTGCCGCCTCCTGCTGACTCCCGCAATGGTCACAGGCGAAGAGGACGCGGTCCCGGTCGATCCGCATCGGTGCTCCGCACCTCTCGCAGTTCGGCATGACCCTTCGCCGGTTAGCGCAGGCGGGCTCCCGCTTTCGAGCCGGCGTGCGCCTCCTCGACGAGCGCCCGCTCGGGCTCGTCGCTCACCTCGTCCGGATCCGGCGATTGGTCGTTCAGGATGCGTTTCATCCGGCGCGCGTTCAGCGACCCGTCCCACTTGGCGATGACGACCGTCGCGACCCCGTTGCCAATCAGGTTCGTCAACGAGCGCGCTTCCGACATGAAGCGATCAATACCGACGATCAGCGCCAGGCCAGCGACCGGAATCGTGGGGATCGTGGCGAGGGTCGCCGCCAGGGTGACGAACCCGCCGCCGGTTACAGCCGCCGCGCCCTTCGATGTCAGGAGCAGAACGGCCAGAACTCCAAGTTGCTGCCCGAGCGTCAGGTTCGCATTGGTGGCCTGGGCGATGAAGATCGCGCCCATCGTCATGTAAATCGACGTGCCGTCCAGGTTGAAGGAATACCCGGTCGGGATGGCGAGGCCGACAACCGATTTCGAACATCCGAGATGTTCGAGCTTCGCCATCATGCGCGGGAGCACAGTTTCTGAGGACGCCGTGCCGAGGACAATCAGGAGCTCTTCCTTGATGTACCTGATGAACTTGAAGATGCTGAACCCGGCCCAGGCCGCGATGCTTCCGAGCACGACGACGATGAACAGCAGGCACGTCGTATAGAACGCCGCCATCAGCTTGCCGAGCGAAAACAGCGTGCCGATGCCGTACTGGCCGATGGTGAAGGCCATGGCGCCGAAGGCACCGATGGGGGCGGCCCGCATGATGAGAGCGACAACACCAAACATTGCGTGCGTGACCTCGTCGATAATGCCGACCAGGCCTCGACCCCTCTCGCCAAAGTGGAGAAGCGCGAGGCCAAACAGCACCGAGAAGAACAGCACCTGCAGGATTTCCCCGGTGGCAAACGCGCCCACCACCGTGGGCGGGATGATGTTCATCACGAAGTCGGTCGCACTCAGGGCCTGTGCCGAGGACGCGTAGGCCTTCACCGAGGCGACGTCGAGCGTGGCCGGGTCGGCATTGATGCCGGCGCCTGGCTCCAGCACGTTGATGACGATCAGGCCGATGACCAGCGCGATCGTGGAGACGATCTCGAAGTAGATCAGCGCGGTCAGGCCGATCCGGCCGACATTCTTCATGTCGCCCATCTTGGCGATCCCGACGACCACGGTGCCGAAGATGATCGGCGCGATGATCATCCGGATCAGCCGGATGAACCCGTCGCCGAGCGGCTTCATGGCCGCGCCCGTCGCCGGCCAGAAGTAGCCGAGCGCGACGCCGATCGCGATTCCGGTCAACACCTGTGCGTACAGGTGCGTGTAGAGCGGTTTTGACGCGGCTTTGGCTGTCATACAGGGACGACGACCTTAACAAGAACCCCCGAAGCCGTCAACGGTTCGTCGCCGGCATGGTGAGCCGGAGCACAGGCGTCGTTGCCATGGTGGTCGCGAGCGCCATCAGAACCATCATGGTGAACAGCTTCGGCGAGATCACGCCGAGGTCGAGACCCACGTTCAGCACGATCAATTCCATCAGGCCCCGGGTGTTCATCAGGATCCCGAGGCTGGCGGCGCTGCGCCAGCTGAGGCCCGACACCCTGGCGCCGAGCAAGGTACCCCCGAACTTTCCTGCAGTGGCGACGCCGATGATGAGCGCGACCACCAGCCACTCGGAGCCGGTGACGAGATCGATCTGCGTCCGCATGCCCGTGAAGGCAAAGAAGGCAGGCAGCAGCAGGATCGTGACGAGATCCTCGAAGCGCTCCTTGATCACGCGCGCCAGCCGGCTGTCATGCGGAGTAACCGTGCCGAGCAGGAAGGCGCCAAAGATCGCATGGACGCCGATCCCTTCGGTAACGAGTGCGGCAACCAGCACCGCCACCACGACCATGGCGATGGTCGCGTGCGACGGATCGCGATCTTCGACCTGTCGTGCCACCCGCACGGCAATCGGCCGCACGACGGTGAACATGAAGGCGATGAACGCGAGGGTCATGAGGATCACGAATACCACTCCGCCGCTGGCCGCCTGAACGACGCCAACGATGAAGGCGAGCAGGCACCATGCCGTGATGTCATCGACCGCCGCGCATGAAAGCGCGAGCGCGCCGAGTTCCGTGCGGCTCATCCGGCGGTCCGTGAGAATTCTCGCCAGTACCGGAAATGCCGTGATCGACATCGCCACGCCGACAAACAGCGCGAAGTGTGTGAAGGCGACGTCGCTGGTGGCAAAGCGTGGGTACAGATACACCGCCAGGACCCAGCCGAGTGCGAAGGGCAGCAGGATGCTCGCGAGTGACGTCATCACCGCCGCATGGACCCGCTGACGCACCACGTCGGGATTCAGCTCGAGGCCAACCAGAAACATATAGAGGATGACGCCGAGCTGAGCGACGATCCCCAGAAGCGGAGCAACGTCCGCCGGGAGGATGTATCGAAAAGTGTCGGGGGAGAGACGTCCAAGAAGCGAGGGACCGAGCACGATGCCGGCGATCACTTCACCGACCACCGGCGGCTGCCCGACGGCGCGGAAGACGGGGGCGAGCAGGCGTCCAACGACGATGACCGCGGCCATCGCCAGCAGCAGATGAAACAGCACTAGGGCCTGCGGCCCTCCGGCAGCGTCAGCTCGTTGGCCTTATTGGCGGTGATTTCCGCCGGCGTGCCCGCATCCCAGCGCGGAATCGGCTTCTTGCCGGGCTCGTAGGTCGATTCGAGCGGCCCCCACACCTTGTCCACGCGGTCGTGGAAGAGGTCGCCGATCAGCAGATCGGTGAGCGTGCCGCGCAGCTGCGGGTACTGGCGCACCATGCCGCCGAAGCTGAACCCGTCGTAGTACTCGCAGACCAGGCGGCGCATGCGGTCCACGCCTTCGTTGAACGTCTGCCCCCACTTGCCGAGCTGCGCCGCCGAAGTGTCGTTCTTCGCCAACCCTTCAACGATCGCATCGGCGGCCATCTCGCCCGATCGGAGCGCCAGCAGCAC
>Ga0075418_10001551_pt1 | contig 26097 bp, 19 predicted proteins | sample SoiMetdeltSBSDD2_FD_81776 | JGI IMG/M metagenome (GOLD analysis project Ga0075418, IMG submission 81776) | Bulk soil microbial communities from a Populus tree surrounding site in Tennessee, USA - Soil MetaG P. deltoides SBSDD2 | ecosystem: Environmental > Terrestrial > Soil > Tree plantation...
CAAACCAAATTGATGAAAAGCTGAAGACTTTTGCCGATCGACATGCTCCGGCAACTTTTCAGAGACTTCAGATGGATTATAAGGAGTTTCTCAGTGAAAAGGGTCCCTGGTTACTGTATCTGCAGCCGGTCAAGGACATTCATTTATATTCCGCCAGTATTGGAAACCGCCTGGGCCCCGTGGGAGATATCAATTATGTTTACATCCTTAGTGTTATTGCCGTTTTTATCCTCCTCATTGCAGTCATAAATTTTATCAACCTCTCAACAGCACGAGCGACAAACCGTGCAAAAGAAGTTGGTGTTAAGAAGACGCTTGGGCTAATGAGAGGATCGCTGGTCGTCCAGTTTCAGATTGAACACATCCTTCTTACGATGGTTTCCATGCTCCTGGGTTTGGGAGTTATGGAAATACTCCGTTTGCTTTTACAACCCATCGTCGATATTCAGGGCCCTTTAAAATTATGGAATGCAAGCACTTTTGTGATAATGATCATTTTGATGCCCATCGTGATCGGTTTCCTCGCGGGATTATATCCTTCGTTCTACCTTACTTCGTTTCGCCCCGCTGAAGTTCTTAAAGGCAAGCTTGCAAGCGGCATGCGATCATCAAAAATGCGGAATGGATTGGTTGTATTTCAGTTCACAATCTCCATAGCGCTCATGGCTGCCACATTGATTGTATTTCAACAACTGGATTTCTTTCAATCTAGAAGCGTGGGATTCGCGAAGGAGAATTTACTGGTGATAAGCAATGCTGAAAAACTCGGCGAGCAACTTGAATCATTTCGCGATGAAATCGCTACTTACACTGGCGTATCTGGCGCATCTGTTTCCAATGACATACGGGGAGGCTTCGAGGATATTTACATGCGCGAAAGCGACATGAAAAAACTTTCCATTTCAGGGTACAAAGTAGACGAGCATTTCTTCGAGACCACAAAAATACAGCTAGTGAGTGGCCGAGCATTTGACGTTAGCAGGCCATCGGATAAAAATGCCGTCGTCATCAATGAAACGACCGCGCGATTCTTCGACTGGACGCCGGAAACAGCGCTGGGTAAAAAGATAATTTATTTGGGCGATGACATGGGCCCGCAAGAAGTTATCGGAGTTGCTAAGGATTTTCATTTTGCCTCACTCCATCAAAACATAATGCCGTTCATGTTTCTTAATCACGATTCAAATGCCTTGGGACGAAATAAGGTAGTATTGATAAGATACGACACGCAGGATGTTCAGAGCCTAATACGTAAAATAGAAAGTCGATGGATCAAACTGGTTGAAGCAACTCCATTTATCAGCTCGTTTTACGAGGAAGAGATAAAGATGCAGTACCAACAGGAACAACGTATGGCATCGCTGTTCTCGGTCTTTACCGGATTGTCTATCACCATTGCTGTAATAGGATTAGTAGGTCTTGTATCGTATTCAGCTGAACAACGCAAGAAGGAGATAGGTATTCGCAAAGTGTTTGGAGCATCTCTGTCACGCATTTATATCATGATTAACACGCAATACCTTCGTTTGTTGTGCATATCTTTATTGATAGCGACGCCAATAGCCTGGCTGTTGATGCAGCAGTGGCTGAATTCATTTCCATATCGAATAACCGTCAACCCCCTCGTTTTTGCAATTTCCGGTTTGGTTGAGCTGGTTCTCGCCCTGATATGCGTGAGTTACCTTGCACTTCGCGCGGCGTCACTCAACCCTGCTTCCGTGCTTAAAGACGAATAACGCCAGACTGAAATTTGTTTTTCCCCCAGATGTGAGTATAGCAACGAATCAACTTGTGGTGCTATATTCGCCCAAAATACTTCAATCATGAAAAACCTATTTCAACTGATAATTCTTGCCGCTGGAGTCGCATTGGTGTCTTGTTCCGGAGAAAAGAAGGAGGAAACCACACCAAATCTGGGTGTAAGCCTGGAAAACATGGATACCACGGTACGTCCGCAGGATGATTTTTTTAGTTACGTAAACGGCGGCTGGATCACCAAAACAAACATCCCTGCCGACCAGGGACGATGGGGTTCGTTCAATGAGCTACGCGAATTCAATAACGACGCAGTGTTGAAGGTGCTTAAGAAAGCAGGGGAGGATACCAAATTGTATCCTGAGGGCACCGATCAGCGTAAGGCTGCCGATTTTTATTCCATCGGAATGGACTCTTTGTTAGCGGAAAGGGCCGGGATGGAGCCGATTAAGCCGTACCTGGAAAAGATCGACGCAATTGCCAGTAAGAGTGACATTCAAAAATACCTTGCTCAGGATATCATGACCGGAGGCGGCGCATTCTTCGGGATACAGATCATCGCTGATTTGAGGGACAGCAAAAAGATGGCCGTTTATATCGGTGGTGGCGGAATCGGTCTACCTGATCGCGACTATTACCTTAAAACCGACGAGAAGTCGAAGGAGACAAGAGAAAAATACAAGGCACATCTTGAAAATCTGTTTAAGTTATCAGGAGAATCGGGCGACAAAGCGGCTGCCAATGCAACGAAGGTTATGACTATTGAAACACAGCTCGCGTCATCTATGTTGACTAAAGAACAGTCGCGCGATCTCGAACTGCAATACAATCCCAAAACTCTGGCAGAGCTTTCTAAAATCACGCCTTCAGTAAACTGGCAATCTTATTTTTCTGATCTCAAGATCAGCGAGGATACCATCATTGTGACCGAGCCGAAGTATATGGTGGAATATGAAAAAGTCGTGAAAGCCTATTCTTTGGACGATATCAAAACCTATTTAAAGGCTGCATTGCTGAGAGGGGCAGCGTCACTGTTGAATAACGCTTTTGTTCAGGAATCATTTGATTTTAACACCAAGTATCTAAGAGGAATCGACCAAATGCTTCCACGATGGAAACGCGTCCTGGGATTGACGAATTCTTACCTCGGAGAGGCTATTGGCAAGTTGTACGTGGACGAAAATTTTCCACCGGAAGCCAAGGAAAAAGCGTTGGTTATGGTAGAAAATATCAGAAGGGCATTTGCAGAACGGATCAAAGGATTGGAATGGATGTCAGATTCGACAAAGCAGATGGCGATTCGAAAGTTAAATGCTATAAATGTCAAGATTGGTTATCCCGAGGAATGGAAGGATTATTCCACGCTCGTCGTTGAAAAGGGACCAGAAAAGGCGTCGTACTACACCAATGCAGTTAATGCCTCGAGATTCCAGGTGCAGGAGGATATCGCTAAGCTTGGAAAACCCGTTGATAAAAAGGAGTGGATAATGACACCTCAAACAGTGAATGCAGGGTACAATCCATTATTTAATGAGATAGTGTTCCCCGCCGGAATACTTCAACCTCCTTTCTATGATTATCGCGTGGATGAAGCAGTTAACTACGGTGGAATTGGAGCCGTCATTGGCCATGAGATTTCACACGGCTTTGATGACAAGGGCAGTCGGTTCGACGCTGAAGGTAATATGAAAAACTGGTGGGCTGACAGTGATCTGACTAAATTCCAGGAAAAGGGTAAAGCTTACATCGACCAATTCAACAAGTATGAACCGTTACCGGGAGTTTTTGTCCAAGGTGAATTTACGCTAGGTGAAAACATTGGTGATCTTGGTGGCCTCGCTGTTGCGTATGATGCACTTCAGCTATTTTATAAAGAGCATGGAAGAGCCCCTGATATTAATGGGTTTACTCCTGAGCAACGATTCTTTCTTTCCTGGGGAACGATCTGGAGGGCCAAGTCGAGGGATGAAACTTTACGAACACAAATTCTAACGGATCCACACTCTCCAGCAGTGTATCGCTCTAACGGTCCATTATCGAATTTTGAACCCTTTTATAAGGCGTTTAATCTGGCTGAAGGGGATAAGATGTACAGACCTGAAAACGAAAGAGTAAAGATCTGGTAACGCTTGAAATGCTCATAATGGGATAATTATGAGGTGATCATGGTTTTTTTTGAGTTGAATTTTTGTAAAACATCCGGACTTTATTATTATTGCCATCGCAAATACCATGGGAAAAGGAGATAAGAAATCGAAAAGAGGAAAAATCTGGAGAGATTCTTACGGAAATTCCAGACGCAAGAAAGCGATTAAGGCAAAGTTGAAAAGGTCAGCGATGCGGAAAACTGCTCCTGCTGTTGCTACTGAAGAGGCAGCTGCAAAGCCCAAGAGAACAACTACTAAGAAAAAAGCCGACGCATAGTAAATATGAAGCGTTTAGTAAACATAGCATGGTGGTGGCACAGATCGGGATTCGATGTGTGAACAGCCTTGATATGACTTTGCTATAAGCCGAAGGCCTGCTGTTCACAGCAGGCCTTCGTTTTTTATATCAAACATGAATTAATGTCGAATAGATGAAATACAAACTCAAAACATTTACGAAAAAGTTGTTAGCCGACACGCTGACGCCGGTGAACATCTATCTGAAGCTTCGCGATGTTTATGCAGGCAGCATCTTGTTGGAAAGCTCCGACTATCACGGGCACGAGAACAGCCTCTCGTTCATCTGTTGTGATCCAATCGCCTCTTTTCAGGTACAAGGAACTACTGCCGAAATGCGATTTCCAGACGGAACCATCGACCGTGAACAAATTGCTAAGGTCGGGCACGTAACGACATTGCTGGAACGTTTTCGGAATAGTTGCGAAACTGAGCCAATGACTTCAAAGTATGCAAATTGTGGCTTGTTCGGATATATGGCATACGACGCTATCAGGTTTTTTGAAGATGTGGCCATTACACAACGGGAAGGAAACATTCCTGATATCCTTTATAAACTGTATCGTTATGTAATTATCGTTGATCACTTCACCAATGAATTGAATCTTTTCGAGCACTGTTATGATCCCACTGGTGACTGTCGAAGCACACTCGACCGGGTAGAACAAATAATTTTTAGCAACCGGTTTGCCACTTATCGGTTCACGCTTACTGATTCGGAAACATCCAACGTTCGCGATGAGGACTTTCTGAACATGGTGGAAAAAGGAAAAGAACACTGTTACCGTGGCGATGTTTTCCAGATCGTATTATCAAGAAGATTTACTACAGGTTTTAAAGGCGATGAGTTTAATGTATATCGTTCGCTGCGATCGATAAACCCATCGCCTTATTTGTTTTATTTCGACTTCGGAAGCTTCAAACTGTTTGGATCCTCGCCCGAAGCTCAGCTTCAGGTAAAAAATGGAAAAGCCCACATCTATCCAATAGCCGGTACGTTCAGACGTTCCGGGAATGATCAGGAGGATGCAGCGATCGCGGCAAACCTCGCGGCCGATGAGAAGGAAAATGCGGAGCACGTTATGCTTGTTGATCTGGCCAGAAACGACATGAGCCGAAATGCTGAACACGTCACTGTTGAGGTGTTCAAAGAGATCCAGTTCTACTCACATGTCATTCACCTTGTTTCAAAGGTTACAGGAACACTGAAGGAAAATACTTCAGTTGTAGCTATGGCCGCGGATACATTCCCTGCAGGTACGCTTTCCGGTGCACCGAAGCACAAGGCCATGACACTGATCAATAAGTACGAAAACATTAACAGGAGCTTTTACGGTGGGGCTATTGGCTTCATAGGTTTTGACAATTCGTTCAACCACGCGATCATGATCAGGACATTCCTTAGTCATGAGAACAAATTGATATTCCAGGCCGGGGCAGGAGTGGTGTCAAAATCAAATGCACAAAGTGAACTGCAGGAAGTGAACAATAAGTTGGCGGCATTGCGTAAGGCGGTTTTGATGGCTGAGAAAATTTAAAGATTGGAGGATTGGAAGATTGGATATTGTAAGATTGATTATGTTATACTAATTAAATATTTAACGTTATGGCTAAGATAGAAAGGTTTGAAGATTTGGATCTTTGGAAAGATGCGGTCAAAATGGGCGTATCGATTTATAAAGTAACCGAGGAAGGGAAAATGGCGAAAGACTTTAGTGCAAGAGATCAACTGAGACGTGCGGCGATTTCAGTCTCTAATAACATTGCTGAAGGTTTTGAATACAATAATAACAAAGCATTCGTCAGGTTTTTAATGTATGCAAAAGGATCTGCGGGCGAGCTTCGAAGTCAGCTTTTTGTCCTGAGAGAAGCTGGAATACTTGAAGAAAGTAAATTCCATACCCTTTGGGAAAATGCTCTAAAACTCTCAAAAAGCATCGAGGGCCTTAGAAAATACCTGCGAGAGTTCGACAAGCGAAAAACTAATCTTTAAATTTTTCAATCTTCCAACCTTATGAAGATACTTGTGATTGATAACTACGATTCGTTTACCTATAACCTGGTTCACATTATTCGTGCGTTGGGACATAAGATGGATATTTATAGGAATGATAAGATCGGGCTGGACGAAGTGAAGTCATATGATAAGATACTACTCTCGCCAGGACCGGGAATACCGGACGAAGCCGGGATCATGAAGGATATTGTAAAGGAATACGGCCCGGTAAAAAGTATTCTTGGTATTTGTCTCGGCCATCAGGGCATTGGTGAAGTGTATGGTGCGAAGCTCTTCAATATCCCGAAAGTTTTGCATGGCGTTACTTCTACTGGATTTGTGAAGGATCGGAGCGAATATCTTTTTAAAGATGTATCAGACACCTTTCAAGCTACTCACTATCATTCATGGGCGGTGCAGCCAGACAGCATTACGTCAGATCTTAAAGTAACAGCGGTAAACAACGAAGGACTCATCATGGGATTAAGTCACACACGATTCGACGTAAAGGGTTTGCAGTTCCATCCCGAGTCTGTTATGACACCGGAAGGACCGACGATGATTGAAAACTGGCTCAATCACTAACCATCAACAATAAAAAAAGAGCATCCATGAAAGCAATATTTAATGAATTGATCGATCACCGCTCTCTTACAAAGGAAGCCGCGAAAAATGTTCTCGTCGAACTGGCATCCGGAAAGTATAATCCAAGCCAGATGGCTGCATTCATGACTGTGTATATGATGCGCAGCATTACAGTCGATGAGCTCCAGGGGTTCCGTGATGCGATGCTGGAGCTTTGTGTTCCTGTCCACTTTGATCAGCCTGTGATGGATGTTTGTGGAACAGGAGGAGATGGAAAGAATACATTCAACATGTCAACGCTATCTTCATTTGTGGTGGCAGCTTCGGGTCAGCCCGTGGCAAAACACGGAAACTATGGCGTTTCTTCCGCGTGTGGCAGTTCAAACCTGCTTGAATTCTTTGGTTATAAATTCACAAACAATATCGATGTGTTGAAACGCTGTGTCGATGAAGCTAACATTTGTTTTATGCACGCGCCGTTGTTTCATCCGGCAATGAAAAACGTGGCGCCTATTCGCAAAGAACTTGGCGTAAAGACGTTCTTTAATATGCTTGGACCGATGGTGAATCCAGCATTCCCCTCCCGGCAATTGGTTGGTGTGTTCAGCCTGGAACTTGCGCGTCAATACGGATATTTATATCAAGACACCGACAAGGACTTTGTAATCCTTCACTCGCTCGATGGTTATGATGAAGTCTCTTTAACAGGTCCGTTTAAGTTCTTTTATAATGGCGGAGAAAAAGTCGTAGAGCCGATGGATCTTGGCTTGCCGAAATTGAGGTACGAGGACATTAAAGGTGGTTCTACCGTAGAGGAGTCCTCAAAGGTGTTTATTGATATTCTTGAGGGCAAGGGTACTGAAGCACAAAATGCAGCGGTTGTCGCGAATGCCGGTATGGCGTTGTACGCAAGCGATCAAAAAGGAGGCATCACGGCCGCGGTGCAAAAAGCGAAAGAAGCGCTTGCGTCGGGGAAGGCCTTCAAAGCGTTTAGAAAACTTATGGAAATAAATAACTAGGTCATAATACGTTGATCATGAATATTCTTGATGAGATTATTGCTTTTAAGAAAACAGAAGTTGCCACTCGAAAGAGCCTGTATCCTGTTAAGCTTCTTGAGCAAAGTGTTTATTTTTCCACCCAACCTGTTTCACTGAAGAAATATATACGGCGTGAGGATAAGTCAGGCATTATCGCAGAGATCAAACGAAAGTCTCCGTCGAAGGGAGTAATTAATCCCTATGTTTCTGTTGAACGTACATCAATCGGATATATGCAGGCGGGTGCTTCGGCGCTCTCAGTGCTTACGGATAATAATTTTTTCGGTGGAAGTAACGATGACCTCGCGACTGCGAGAAAATTCAATTTCTGTCCGATCCTGCGAAAGGATTTTACCATTGATGAATATCAGATAATTGAAGCTAAGTCTATCGGTGCTGATGCAATCCTCCTTATTGCCGCCGTTCTTGATCCGGCAAGATTGAAACAATTGGCAACTTTTGCGCATTCATTCGGCCTGGAGGTTCTCCTCGAAGTACACAATGAAGAGGAGTTAAAAGCAAGCGCCGATGCCGGCGCCGACCTCGTAGGAGTAAACAATAGGAATCTGAAGACTTTTGAACTAAGCGTTGAAGTGTCTAAAAGGCTTGCGCCGATGATGCCCCCGACAGCGGTGAAAGTTTCTGAAAGCGGAATTGAATCGGTGAACACGATCATTGAACTTAGAAAGTATGGTTTTGAAGGATTTCTCATGGGCCAAAACTTCATGCAGCATAGCCGGCCTGAAGCCGCATGCAAAGAGTTCATTGAGGAACTGCGGACAGCAATAGCGGGAGATAAGGAAATAGGGAGATAAGGGGATAAGGGGATAAGGATAAGGGATAAGGGGGTGCGTAGGAGTACAGAATCAAATGAATTGATTTCTTAAGAAAGGGTTTACGAAGGTTTAGGATGATAAGAGAAGAGAAAATACGGATCAAAGTATGCGGAATGCGCGATGCTCAAAACATCAGGCAGGTCGCGGGTCTTGTGCCCGACTTTATGGGATTTATTTTCTATGGGCCATCTCCCCGCTATGTAGGCGATGATTTTAGATTAAAGGAAGAAGTTCCTGCGCATATTGTGAGGGTTGGCGTTTTTGTTAATGCAAGTAATGATGAAATAAAACGGCAGTCAGCCGCTGTTGGATTTGATCATGTGCAGCTTCATGGCAATGAAAGTGTTCAGCAGGCAGCAGCTTTAAAGGAAGCTGGATTTAGAGTCATCAAAGTGTTTTCTATTGATGATAAGTTCGATTTCGCTGCTACTAAGGAGTACTCGCCTGTTGTCGATTATTTTCTATTTGACACAAAGGGAAAACTTCATGGAGGCAATGCACAGACGTTTAACTGGAAGGTTTTGCAGCGATATGAGCAGGATGTACCCTTCTTTTTAAGCGGCGGAATATCACCTGAGAACATACACAACATTGCTTCTCTAGAGACAATGAATTTGTTCGCACTTGATGTAAACAGTGGCGTGGAGGAATCGCCCGGTTTAAAAAGTTTAGAGAAGCTAAAAGCAGTTTTTGACTGTGTAGAAAGGATCCGTTTGAATGATTTAAAAAGTTGAAATATGAAATATTCTGTGGATGAACAAGGATACTACGGGAGGTTTGGCGGTGCCTATATTCCGGAAATGTTGTATCCCAATGTCGAAGAACTAAGAACGAAATATCTGGACATTATTTATGAGGAAGGCTTTCAGAAAGAGTTCCAGAAACTGCTTCGGGATTATGTTGGCCGGCCAACGCCGCTCTACAAGGCTAACCGGCTTTCCGAAAAATATGGAACAAACATTTACCTGAAGCGCGAAGACCTCTGCCACACCGGGGCGCATAAGGTCAACAACACTATTGGACAGATACTACTTGCTAAGAGATTGGGAAAGGAAAAGATCATCGCGGAAACGGGAGCTGGCCAGCATGGTGTGGCAACAGCAACTGTTTGCGCATTGATGGGAATGGAGTGTACCGTGTATATGGGAAAGATTGACATGGAACGGCAGCGCCCAAATGTCGAACGCATGCGCATTCTCGGAACAAAAGTGGTACCTGCATTGAGCGGAAGCATGACGTTAAAAGATGCGACTAATGAAGCGTTGCGTCACTGGATCAATAATCCAACGGATACTCATTACATCATAGGTTCCGTTGTGGGACCACATCCATATCCCGATATGGTAACGCGGTTCCAGTCTGTTATAAGCGAGGAAATAAAGAAGCAACTGATGGAAGAGATCGGCAATCCATATCCTGATTACGTCTTTGCGTGTGTGGGAGGAGGTAGCAACGCAGCAGGTGCGTATTATCATTTCCTGGACGATGAGCACGTTGAGTTGGTAGCGGTAGAAGCAGCTGGACATGGCATTGATTCGGGAGAATCTGCCGCCACAACCGCGTTGGGAAAACCAGGAGTATTACACGGCAGCAAGACATTGCTGATGCAAACAGACGATGGTCAGGTGGTAGAGCCATACTCGATCTCTGCAGGATTGGACTATCCTGGCATTGGCCCTATTCATGCGCACTTGTTCGATGTCGGACGGGTAAAATTTGTCAGCGCTACCGACGACGAAGCAATGCAGGCCGGCATCGAGCTGAGCCGTACTGAAGGCATTATTCCTGCCATTGAGTCTGCACATGCTATTGCTGTATTAAATCGATTTGAGTTTGAGAAGGACGATGTGGTGGTTGTTAACCTTTCGGGAAGGGGAGACAAAGACCTCGAGACGTACATAAAATGGGGGAAATATTGACTGTAAAAAGTGGGGTTTGCGTGTGGCTTTCACTCTCACTCTCACTCTCTCACCAGATGAAATGATAAAGTAACAGCAATTTACTTATTGAAATGAAAAATAGAATTAAAGACTTGTTTGAATCCAGGAAGGACAACATTCTTTCAGTGTTCTACACTGCCGGATTTCCAACTATTGAAAGCACACCGCTCATCGCAGAGACGCTTGCCAAGGCAGGTGCGGATATCATCGAGATCGGGATTCCTTATTCTGATCCAATCGCTGATGGTCCTACTATTCAGGAAAGCAACACGGTCGCGCTCAAGAATGGAATTAAGTTATCATTGATACTGAACCTTGTAAAAGACATACGCAAAACAGTTAATGTGCCAATTATCTTAATGGGATATGTTAACCCGGTGATGCAATACGGTATCGAACGTTTTGCAAGGGATGCAGCGGAAGCAGGCGTCGACGGAGTGATCCTTCCGGACTTGCCGATGGGAGCGTATCTCGATGAATACAAAACCTTGTTCGAATCGGTTAATCTGAGCAATACATTTCTGATATCGCCAACAACTTCCGAAGAGCGAATAAGGAAAATTGATTCTGTAACAGATGGTTTCATCTACGCAGTTTCCGCTTCAAGTATTACGGGAGCAAAGGGAAACTTTACGGACGATCAGATCACATATTTCAAAAAGCTGAAAGACATGAAGCTGAAAAATCCTTTCCTTATAGGTTTTGGAATTTCTAATCATGAGACGTTCAGTACAGCAAGCAGCTATGGAGCAGGAGCCATTGTGGGTAGTGCATTTATCAATTTGCTAAAAGAATCAAAAAATGTGACTGCTGATGTAGCTTCATTTGTTCATTCGTTAAAGGACCGCAAAAACTGAAGTCATGATCGTCCAACTGCAAAACGATATCAAGGCCAGCGATAAGGAGGCGATCGTTAGCAAGATCAAAAGTCTTGACTATAAAACCACGGAAGTCCGGACGCAAAAGAACACATACATTGTTGGTATAGGGAAAAAAGATTTTGACATCCGCCTGATCGGACACATGAAAGGCATCGGGGATATTCATCGTGTTTCCGATGATTACAAGCTCGTATCTAGAAAGTGGAAAGTAAACAGGACCACGATCGACCTCGGGGATGACGTTGTAATCGCAAATGGATCGTTATCGATTATGGCTGGTCCATGCTCCATAGAAAATGAAAGGCAGGTTGAGAAAACAATTAACCACCTAAAATCAAATGGGGTAAGGATCATGAGAGGTGGCGTCTTTAAACCCCGAAGCTCACCCTACGCATTCAGAGGTCTTGGGGTGGAGGGTTTGAAGATGTGGTATGAACTTGCGCGAAAGGCCGGAATAAAGATCATTAGTGAAGTGATGCAGGTTAGTCAGATCAAGGAGATGTACGATTATGTCGATGTATTCCAGGTGGGAGCGCGTAACACTCAGAACTTCAATCTATTGGACGAACTTGGCAAAGTGGATAAGGCGGTGATGATTAAGCGTGGGATTTCTGGTACCATTGAGGAATTGCTTTATTCCGCGGAATACGTTTTTGCGGCTGGAAATGAAAAGCTGATGCTTTGTGAACGTGGGATCCGGACCTATGAGAAAGCGAGCCGCAACACGATGGATCTGAATGCAATACCGATACTGAAAGAAAAAACCCACTTACCGGTGATTGCAGATCCTTCCCACGGTATCGGTATCCGCGAATATGTCGAGCCCATTGCACTTGCTGCAGTGATGGCGGGTGCAGATGGCGTTATCTATGAAGCGCACGAAAAGCCGGAAGAAGCTGCTTCAGATGGACAGCAAACACTGGATTTTGAGGAATCGTCCCGCTTGATTGAGAAGCTGAGGAAAGTGTTTGAACTTAGGGAGTCATTCTGAATCCATGACTTCTCTTAGCAACCGACGAATCCATTTGAAGTGAAATAACTTTATTATCAATGATATTATACGGAATCAAAAATTGCAATACGGTTAAGAGCGCCGTATCCTGGCTTAATAGCAAAAAGGTGGAATTTGATTTTCACGACTACAAAAGCAAAGGCATCACAAAAAAAAAATTAAAGGAGTGGAGCAAGCAAGTCGGTTGGGAAAGCCTTGTCAACAAACGAGGCACTACCTGGCGGCAGCTCGATGAGAGTACGCAGGCAAAGATCACCAACGAGAATGCTGCCATTGCTCTTATGATGGAAAAAACAAGTGTGATCAAGCGACCCCTGATTGAAGATAATGGTAAGGTCGTGGCATTGGGATTTGACGAAGCTGCCTACAAAAAAGTCTTTTCTTAAGCAGGCGAAGCACCTGGTTTATATTCCGTCGATACTTTCCTTAATGAATACACTAAAGCGCGTCCACTCGCCAGGAGCGCTGGACACCTCAATTCGCCCGTTCATTTTTTCCACTTGCTGCTTCACGAGGTAGAGTCCCAATCCTTTTCCTTCGATATGAGTGTGAAAACGCTTGTATAATTTGAAGAGGTCCCCGCTATGCCGTTCAAGATCAATACCCAGACCGTTATCCGACACGTCTATCACAACAAAATCATCTTTGCGGTAAGAAGAAATGTTTATTACCAGCGCGCGATCCGGTGAGCGGTATTGAATTGCGTTGCTGATAAGATTATAAAGGATGCTGTTTAAGTACGCTTTGATTGATATGATCTCGTCGGCTTCAAAGTTTGGCCTGATCGTTACGTCGTTTTGTGCGATGAATACGTTCAGCGATTGAGTGATAAGGTCTACTTCTGTTTCAAGACTTACTTTTTCGGTAGCATGAAACTTATCTTTTCGGATGTCGATGATCTTATTAAGGTCGTGAATGACCGTCTCCAGCGAATGTGCAGATTTTTCCATCAGGGAAAAAATACTTGAACGTTCTCCTGCATCTCTTGAAAGATGATAAATATTCATGAGGCCAAGCATACTTGCCACGGGACCTCTCAAATTATGTGATACTGTGTACGAAAACTGTTGAAGTTCATGATTTTGGACTACCAATTGTTGGTTCGTATTAAGCAAGTCTTTGCTTTTTACATCCAATGATTCTTCTAGGTGAAAGTTTTGTTTTTCAAGTTCTCTCTTTTGGCGCTCGATCTCATTGTTTGCAGTAAGGAGGCTTTCCTGGCTTTGCATCAACTCTTCACTCTGGGCTTGCATTTCCTCGTTTTGAGTTTCGATGTCCTGATTCAATTGGAATAAATCCTTATTCCTTTGATTGAGCTCGTCATTCTTACTGTTAAGGTTTTGGATAAGCATTTCATTCTCCCTCTCAAAATATTCAAACAGGCTTTTAAGAAATACGATTGAACCAATAAGGAAAGATTCAGCAACGAAAAGGATTATATTATTGGCGACGTACCGTCCTCCGCTGTACGTATCTGTGCTCGCATCTGTGCTAAACCAGAACAATGCAGGATCGATCAGCATTAGGATGGTGAGGTTTAAGCCCAATGTAGATAACAGGCATTTTTTTTCTTTTGTAGAGAATAGCATCAGAGGCACTACGGATGTAACGAGTAGTGCGCAAAACAGACCCGGACTGCGAGGCAGGTAATGAAAAAGAGCAGGATCGTTTAAACGTGGTATCATTACCATGAGTGTGCTCATTACGGGCACGAGAATGCTAAGCACAACTCTGCTTAGATTATATCTCTCGAGCTTATTGAGCATGTGAATAATGACCAGGATAAGAATGGTCACGAGGATCATTATTGTCAGATACGACCAGTGCCAATCATTCCGAAACAGCATGTAGGGTAGAAGTAGACTGCAAAGAGTGGCCGTTGTGAAAGTAATGGCATTAGTAAGGATTATCGTCCGGCTTAGCTGAAGGGATAAGCCAGCTTTTACTCCTGCATACAGTATTTTTCGAATTACGTTCTTCAATTGTATCTACTATTAAATAATACTTGTTATTTACAAGTCAACCCAATCAATTCCTTTTCTCAACAAGCTTTGCGTTTTTGATTCCGCTGAATCGTCTTTAGGGATATAACGGTATTGCCACTCTGCTAATGGCGGCAGGCTCATCAATATAGATTCCGTTCTTCCATCGGTATCAAGTCCGAATTTTGTTCCTCTGTCCCAAACAAGATTGAATTCAACATAACGACCCCGGCGCAACTGTTGCCATTTCTTCTCATCTTCACCGTAAGGAAGAGAATGATTCTTTTTCATGAAGTATGTATAAACCGGTGCAAATGCTGAGCCCACGCCTCTGACGAAATCGAATCGTGCGTCCTTCGTGAAGTCATCATCTGCCTTCAAGTAGTCGAAGAATATACCGCCGATGCCACGAGTTTCGTCGCGATGCTTTAGATAGAAGTAATCATCAGCCCATTTCTTGAATTTTGTATAGTAGGAGGGATGATGTTGGTCACAAACTGCTTTAAGTTGAGTGTGAAAATATTTTGCGTCGTTCGCATCGACGTAGTGTGGAGTAAGGTCGATTCCACCTCCAAACCACCACGTATTGTTCGTCATTTCAAAGTACCTTACATTCATGTGAATGATAGGCACCATTGGGTTATGCGGATGAACCACAATGGATACGCCTGTCGCAAAAAAATCCGGAGGATGATCGTAGGTCAGTTCCATTGACTTCAGCACAGCATCTGGAGTTTTTCCCCACACCTCTGAAAAATTTACGCCTCCTTTTTCTATTATATTTCCACCGCTCATTATTCTCGTCAAACCACCTCCGCCTCCCGTGCGCTGCCATGGGTCAGTGATGAATTTTCCTTTTCCATCACAAACTTCCAATTGTCGACAGATATCCTGCTGAAGTTCTTTGAACCAATTACTTATGTCTTCTTTTTTCGTCATTTGCGTGAATCTATTCTTCACCTTCCAATGTCGGAACCGTAATAAGCGGTCCGAAAAACAATGCATTCAAAAATAGTTTATTCGTACCATACCAAAATCCACGGAAATTGGGATTGTCTGAAAAGAGAATTATTCTACCCGCACCCTCGCTACTTACCAGTATAGCCGCCGAGTTGGCAATTTTTTTCAGGTTCGATTTATGCAGGTAGCCGCCAATCAACGGGTTGGCCGTGTATTGGGCAACCGTTGTATAGGGATTCTTACCCTGCTTAATAAACGTTTTTCCATTCCTATATACGGGAACTGTGCGATTGGTAAATCCGAATCCGATGGGATGAGTTATGTCCAAATCGACCTGAAAAATGGAGCCTCCGAGCTGTTTTGCGCCCTCGAGATTATCCGCATCTTCAAAGTTTATTCGGCTAATGGTTTTGGCAGTGTCAATGGGCTGAAGTTTTTCCTTTGTGAGCCCCTGCTTGATGGCCCATTCCGAGGCGGTTTTGAAGGTGATAAGCGTGCCACCGGCTTGGACCCACGCTTTGACCTTGTCTACAGTAGTTTTGTCAAGCGAGTAATTGCCTGATACCATTACCAGAGTGTTGTAGGGGGCGAGATTTGCCGCCGAAAAGTTTGTTACATCGATTTTTGTGACCGGCATGTTAATTCGCTGGTCAAGCAAATGCCATACTTCGCCAGCCTCGTATCCCGAAATACCAGTGCCGATCAGCATCAGTGTGTTAGGTTTAGCAACAGTGCGTATATAACCCGATCCGAGGTCAACGCCCTTTGCATTGATTCCCGTCTCAGTCGTGTAGATATCGATCGCACACTCTTTTGAAACTTGTTGTACAATGGTATATAGCTTATCCGGATCAATTTGCACCTGTTGTTGAACCGGTATCACCAATGATCCATATGAGAAGGTCTTCTCGACGCCTGGTTTTATCCTGGCGGAAAACGATTTGAAAGAAGTTCTCGTTACAACGTTATTGCTAAGCAACTGATATATTGCCTTGTGAGCCTGATAATCAGACAACGGTATAATGTAGGCGTAATTGCTTTTCTCCACAGGGGCCGGAGTCTTTGTAAGGTCGTTCTTCAGAAGACTGCCCTTCTGCACTTGTGTTTTTACCTCAGCGAGCGGAAGGTTGAATGCATTGGCCAGGGACCATGTCGATGCGTCGTAGAATAAACTGTCAGTGTATGAGATATCTTTCTCAAACGCAGACCGAACCATTAAATAATTTTCTTGCTCTGTAGGTACTACGAATGCCTTCCCTTTTTCGAAACTCTTGCCACTTAAAGTTATGTCCTTTGGTAGATCGTATACTTCAATTTCGTGAAGCCGTAATAGATTGACGAATGCAAATGTTCTTGACTGATCATTGGAATCTCCAAAGATGTATCCTTTAACAGGATTCGCTTTTGCTTGTGCCTGAGTTGTCTTGTAAAAATCTCTTCTCATTTTCAGAAGCATTGGTTTTTCAGCTAGTGAAGCGCGGATCGTTGCTAACGAAGCTGTAAATTGATTTCTGATGGTAAATGCAAATGTGATGGGAATGGTGCTTGTATTTTGAACATGACCACGGGAACTGGCTTGCTCGAATAAGAATCCTGCACCGCCGTAAAAGTTAACATAGCTTGAGCCGTATCCGGGATAGAGTTTGTCGAATGCCTCTTTAGTAAAGTAGAGACTGCCTATTGAATTCATTGCTTGCGAAAAGTACTCTCCAAATTTTGGATAGACTGTGTCGTACAAATAGTTGGGAACAATTGGGTTATTGCTGCTGTATTTCCCAGGATCAAAATAGAACGTAGAATTGCTCCCCATTTCGTGATGGTCAGTCATTACATAGGGTCTCCATTGATGGAAGAATTTTAACCGGTTCTTGCTTTCAGGATGAATACCAAGGAACCAGTCGCGATTGAGATCGAACCAGTAATGATTAGTTCTTCCACCGGGCCAAACTTCATTGTGTTCGCGATCTAGCGGATCGGCTACGGGCGGCGATCCCTTATGCATATTTGCCCAATGGGTGTGGCGATCGCGTCCGTCGGGATTGTATACTGGATCGATGAGGATAACCATTTCGTTTAACCACTTTAATGTTTCAGGATCTTCACTTGCAGTTAAATAGTACGCAGTAAGCAAAGCAGCCTCAGTGCTCGATGGTTCATTGCCATGAACATTGTAGCCAAGCTGAATGATAAGGGGTACACTCGTCGATGCCTCAGAGTATGCCTGTGCGCGGTGGTTCTTCCGGATATCTTCGATGCGCGAGTGATTCTCTGCCGAGGTGATCTTTGCCACAAGTTGAGTGCGATGCTCGTAACTTTCGCCAATCACTTCTACGGACACCCGATCCGATAGTTCGTCGAGCTTTTTGAAATACTCAACCACTTTATCATGCCGGGTGTGATGTGTTCCGATGCCGTAGCCGAGGAATTCCTGCGGAGTAGGAATTGATTTGTTAAAGGATGTGTAAGCGGGATAGAAATATTCAGGTTGACCATAGGCAAAATTTACGCCGGCCAACGCGACTACAAGTAGGAGGAGCGATCGCATAAGTTCAGGATTTATTCGCGCGCAAATTAACATTTCAAAGGTGGGAAAACCATTACCGCCTGTGTAGTTGGCGTCGGGACTGGCACCGGGTAGCTGGGAGGGATCAATCGATTGTAATGGGTAAAATAACTATCTTTAACCGAGACCCGGTATTCAATGACAGGTGGAGCAATTTCAAAAACTAAGCGTAAGAAAAAACTTGATCTTGAGCTTGACGTATTGCTGAAAGCATATGAGTTAATGCAAACATCGAAGAGAATGTCTGAGATGTATGATGAGCATCGGGAGATAAGCAGCAAATATGTTCATAGCACATCAAGAGGACACGAGGCCATTCAGCTTGCCGTCGGCTTGCAGCTGACACCTGATGATTATCTGTCGCCTTATTATCGCGATGAATCAATACTCCTTGGCTTAGGCTTCGAACCCTACGAGCTTATGTTACAGCTGATGGCCAAGCGCGATGATCCATTTTCAGGTGGACGAACATATTATGGACATCCGTCATTAAAACGCGAGGGATTTCCTACCATCCCTCACCAGAGTTCGGCTACCGGAATGCAGGCGATCCCAGCCACCGGAATGGCTCATGGGCTTTCGTATTTACACCAGATGAACTTGCTGAAGAAAAATAGCGCTTTGGTACTTTGCTCACTTGGGGACGGATCGATCACGGAAGGCGAAGTTGCCGAAGCATTTCAAATGGCCGTACTCAAGAAGTTACCCATCATTTATCTGGTTCAGGATAATGATTGGGGAATTTCCGCAACTGGAAAAGAGATGAGAGCAATGGACGCGTATACGTATGCGTCGGGATTTAAAGGCCTGGGTCGGATGTCGGTGGATGGATCGGATTTTATCGACTCATATCTATGCGTTAGGAAAGCTATTGATAATGTCCGTCGAGAAAAAGGTCCCATTCTCATACACGCCAAATGTCCTTTGCTTGGCCATCATACTTCGGGTGTGCGCAAAGAGTGGTACCGCGGCAAGGATCTTGAGGAGCACAAAAAAAATGATCCGATTATAAAACTCGAGGCTTACCTTATCAAACATGATGTCACCAAGCGGCAGTTAACAGTCCTTGCCCAGAAGGCATCAGACAAAGTGACTGAAGATTTTGAAAGGGCGATCAAATCATCCGATCCCTTGCCGCTGGATTTTGATTCATTTGAATTTGTTTCAACCCCTGTAACGGAAGAGAAAGGAGTCCGTACTCCGAAGGGTGCTGAAAAAGTTGTTATTGTAGATGCAGCGCTTCACGCAGTTGACGAGATATTATCGAAACATCCGGAAGCTTTGTTCTATGGTCAGGATGTAGGGGGGAGGTTAGGAGGTGTATTCCGGGAGGCGGCTACATTAGCGCAGAAGCACGGTGACCATCGTGTGTTTAATACACCGATCCAGGAAGCGTATATCATTGGATCAACGGCAGGTATGGCGGCAGTGGGCGCAAAGCCAATAGTTGAGATTCAGTTTGCAGACTATATCTGGGCGGGGATGAATCAGCTTGTGGAAGAGCTTTCCAAGAGTTGTTATTTGTCCAGAGGGAAATTTCCTATTCAAACATTAATACGTGTTCCTATCGGCGCTTATGGAGGGGGTGGACCCTATCATTCAGGTAGCATTGAGTCAGCGCTATTAACGATAAGGGGAATTAAAGTGGTCTACCCGTCAAATGCAGCGGATATGAAGGGGCTGCTAAAAGCTTCGTTTTACGACCCTAATCCTGTCGTCCTGCTAGAGCACAAAGGTCTTTACTGGTCGAAGGTAAAGGGCACGTCAGAAGCGAAAATGGCGGAGCCCGATGACGAATATATAATTCCCCTTGGAAAGGGAAATATTGTCCAACTGGTTAAAGAGGAATCTCTGGCAGCCGCATCGACTTGTGTCGTTATAACGTATGGCATGGGGGTTTACTGGGCAAAAGAAGCCTCGCGTTCGTTTGATGCCCGGGTTGAAATCATGGACCTCCGCACGTTAAATCCCATCGACTGGACACTGATAACGAGTCTGGTGAAAAAACACAACCGTGTTATGATACTTACGGAAGAACCGTTGATGAATTCTTTCGCCGAATCTCTGGCGGGGCGGATACAAAAGGAGTGTTTCACATCGCTTGATGCGCCTGTCTGGACAATAGGCGCAGCCAATCTTCCCGCGGTCCCGCTCAACATTGAACTTGAAAAGATGATGTTGCCTAATGCGGAAAAGGTGGAAGAAGGAATAAGGGAATTACTTGCATACTAACACCTACTATGGTTTGCATGCTAATGTCGATTTGGACATTGGGCGTTCGACATTCGGAGTTCAACATTGGATATTGGGCATTGGACATTAGCTCGGATGCAGGGTCGATATTTATTTGAATCAATGTTGAATGTCCGATTCTCAACGTCGAATTTCCAATTCCCATTTATGAATGTCGAATGTCGAACTCCGAATTTCGAATGTCGAAGGAGTTTGGTCCTTAACGATTAAAGGATACCGATTAACGATCCTCAGAAAGGAAAACCGATCCCCACGTTATAGATCACAGGCTCGCGAAAATTATAATAAGTTCCATCGCCTCTTGATGTGGCATAAGGTTTCCAGAAACGTACTTGATCAAGGACAAAACGATCGCCTTTGTCGCGCGCGGGATCGTATACTTTCATACCGACGTCAAAGCGAAGAATTAGAAAGCTAAAATCGAAGCGGAGACCGAAGCCCGTTCCGATACCAATCTCCCTGTAGAATCTATCAAGACTGAACTGAGTGCTTTTGTCCTGAACAATTGTTCCATCGTCTTCCTTTCTGTTTACTGGTCTGATACTCCATACGTTACCCGCATCGACAAACAGGGCGCCATTGACGAAGCCAAATAATTTTTGCCTGAATTCGACGCAAGCTTCTAGTAAGACTTCAGCGGGTTTTTCTATGCTGTAGTCAAATAGGCCATCAACTCGAGGATCTTCACTAAGAGGCGGTTTTGCAGATCCCTGACCCAATCTTCGCGGGCGCCACGCACGAATGCTGTTGCTTCCCCCGGCGAAAAAGAATTTTTCGTAGGGCAAACTTTTGTTGTCGGAGTAGGAATAGGCTACTCCGGAATTGAACCGGTAAGCCAAGACCGTATTCTTGTCAATAGGATCAACGTGTCGGAGATCAAGGCTTAGGCGGACGTATTTGAAGTACTCAAGTTCCAGGTCAGTAATGAACTTTGGGTCGATAAAATTCCATAGGGTTCCGCCACTTTCGATCTGAGCGCGGATAAACCCAGAGTTGTGTTCCATGTTTCCGTAAGTGTTGAGGTTCCATGTAACACCAAAGATGATACTATTCACAAAAGATGGCCGGAACGCGTTGATAAGATTGTTGTTTCCAATCTTGTCCTGTTCAACCAAAAGATCTTTAAATTCCTTAGAGAGATTAGCTGTGTCAATGACGCCGACGTTTATTGGAGTGAGGGCGAAGGTCGTCTTTTTGTTGTTTTGCCAAGTATACGTTCCGTTAAACGTAACTGCAGTGCGTCTGTATTCGGGGCGGTCGACATACTGATAGCCGGCGGTGATCCTGGTCTTTGGATTGTATTCAGCAAATTTCATCTTCCGCCGTTCTCGAAAGAACCAGATAAATTGGGGAAATGTAAGCGACGCGTTTATACCTGCAGCTGTGCTTTTGTAAATATTCTGGCTGCTCGTCGCGGATATAACACCTTCAAAACCAAACCGTCCAGAAAGTTCAAATATCTCCATACCTCGAAACGCATTACGCCTTTTGAAAGAGGTCACGTAAAAGGGTCCAGGATATCCCTGGGTCACGTTGACACCAACTTCGTTCGTCCATTCATACCGGGGCAGGGGACTGGTAAAAATGTTTGCAATGAATTTTCCTCCTGATGTATCGTAATTGATGTTCACGAACTTGAAGGCATCGACATTCCCGAGTTGCCTCTGCGTGTTTATAGTTTTTGACCGGCTGTAAAGATCTTCAGGTTTAAGGAAGACACGTTGGCCGAGTATCTTCAGCTTGTAATCATCCTCGTAGAATTTGTATTGGATATCGCGATACGATCTTGTGGACCTTTCAAATCCGGGAATATTTTTCCCGACGTCAGTAGTAAACGTAATGGTGTCAATCCTGAATTGTTTATGATAACCTCGCTTTGCCGGATCCTTAACGGAGATAATGAGAGCAACCTTTCGGTCCGGTGCCTGAAACGTTGTGTCTACCTGGTAGTCGATATATTGCCGGCTGAAGTCGTAGTACCCGAAATCCTTAAGCAGAAGATCTACTCGTTCCCTCTCTTTGGATAGATTTTCCTGATCGTAACGTGTATTCTTTTTGATGTAACTGTCATCGACGTTATCGTTAATTATCCTGAAAATGGCTGTATCGCTTACATCATAGAATATTGAATCTATGAAGTACGCTTTCCCGGGTTTGACTGTGTAGTTGACGTGCACGATCTTTTCCCGCTCGGTAACTTTCGAAGTCACGGTGTTTTTGAAATACCCTTTAGAGAATAGATAGTCATGAAATCGTTCTCTTGTCAATGTAACCTGGCTGCTATCATAAACAGAGAGAGGCTCGCCCCATTGCATCCAGAGGTTGCCGTTTTCGATAAAGGAATTCATCTTATCGACCTTCTTCTGTTTTTTAAACAAATATTTGTTGATCTTTTTTTGTGAGGTTTCGGTCGCAAGCTTTTCGTCGTATTTCCGTTCAAAGGCCTCCTTCTTCTTAATGTACTTTTCCTGATCGTATCGTTTGTAGCCGTAGTAATATATGCTTACTAGTGGCGATAGAGGTAAGCTTAAAAGCTTGCGATTTGGCCGCTGCGTATAGAGGTTTCTCAATTCCTCCTCATTAACATTCTTTGGGGCTTCAATGCTTTGGCGGTATAGGAGCTTTTCGTTTTCTTGCAGGTGTTGCGTGCCAATGCAACCATAGAGGGTAGCAATTAACCCGAATACAAGGAGAAAATATTTAATTTTCGTGGTGACCAAATTCTAATCTACAAGTATGCTTTCAAAAGCAAAAATCAAGTGTGTCAAATCTTCGCAATTTCATAAAAAGTATTTAAACCAAGAAGGAGCGCGGTGCCATCAAATCCAAGCCCCAATTTATGTTGATGACAGGGTGAATCATAACTGCCAAATCATTTGGTGACACGTTATCATGGTTAAATCCAATTCGCAACGTTTGAAACACCTACCGTTTTATCCCCGAAGCCACGAACCGCTGAGAATCTTGCGCGAGCTGATCCCAAGCTCTAGGTGAACCTCCAGCGGCCACTTCCAGTTTTGATAACACGCTTGAACTATTCCAGGAGCTAACACCATAGCCCATACGCCCAGGGTTGATGTCTGTAGTAAGAGCAACAACAAAAGGATCGTCGCCGCGCCTGACAAAAGTGACGGTTTAAAAAATGGTACTTCATTTTTTGAAAGTAATATCGATGCCGCCACGCTATGTCCTGTTTCCAAAAGTGAAATCAGCAACGCAACAGCCAGAACCGGCGGCGCCAGAAGGTGGGTTTCGCTCCCTATCAAGCTGATCGCCCATTCGCCCAATGTTATTAATATTACGCCTCCGATAAAATAGGTCGCTGCAAGAACCACTTGTCCTTTCAAGTACAAGTCTGCAATTTCAGAGGAATTGCCCTCAACTCTCAATTTTGCAATTTTTGGTAAATAGGTAGCGATATAAGTTCCTCCCATTCCGCTCAATACAAGAATTAACTGTGTGGATATTCCATACGATGCGATTTGGTCCAACGGCAGGTATAGCGAACCAATGATTATAGACGATCTCAAGATCAAGAATGCTCCAAGGGATGTTAGACCAATTTTCACCGCATTGGGATAAATAAGTTTCAGCACGTCCTTTCCGTGATGTGGGGTGGCTTGCCGTAACTGGAGCTTAAGTTCGTGAGTAAAAAATACACGATAAGAAAGCCCCCGGACCAACAAAAAACCACTGGCTTGGGCTACCACAATTGCAATCAGTCCGTAACCGAGTAATAACAAAGACGCTGCAGTAAATAAAAAAATAAGGTGCCCCGCGACAGCGATTTGCTTTGATGTTTTTACCAGGCCCTTTCCCTGCAGCAACGTCTCGTAATAGAGTGTGTATAAATTATATGTATTAACGACGCAAAGAAGAATCCATGCTATATAAACCTCCATGTGATTACCGCTGTAGTTAGTAAGAAGGGTAACAACATAATAGGTACCTAGCGTACCGATTAAGGTTAGCAGGACTACTGCAATTCGAAGATAGAACCAACGCATGGCTTCAATTATCCCTTTGAGAAGTCCATAGTCTACTGAAGAACTATCTGTGGAAACGGATTCAAATCCCTCAGCCCGAAGCGAACGTACGCCGCTAAAAACGTAGGTTATGTTTCTGGTGAATGAAGGGCCAAAGCCGAAATCCAGGAGTGACGCAAAAGATGTTACCGCAGTGAAGATCGACCAGATGCCTACCATCTCGGAAGACATAGTCCTTAACGCTAATGGGAGAAGCAACGCAGAGGAGGCAATCTTTAAGAATGTCGCTCCATAATTCCAGAAGATATCGCGTTTCCCAATATTCAATGGTAAAGCTTTAGTGTTAGAATTGGCAATCTAAAAAAGAACATCCCGTTTTAATAGTTGGTCTCACCACCTTACGCATTCCCTGGCTGGCTATGAACATATTGGCTAATAAGCAAGCCAGGCTTGGACTAAGCATAATGATTCCAAGGTAAACCACCAAGGTAACAAAAAGATGTATTATGGCTAATGTGGAGTGATCAAAAAACTGTGTGTGATGAGGTCCCGCAAACGTATCCGATATAGCATGGAAGAAAGCCTCATAGATATTAGGTACCAATCGTTGCGGTACAGAATAAAGCGCTGTGAAGCGTTACGAATTGTAAAAAGGTCCTGATCACATGATGCGGGTGATAGCTTCTGGTATTTAAAATTTATTAGTCGTTATGTAATTGCATTTAATGGAAATTTGCATCTTATGACTTCATATGGCAGTCTCGCGAAAAAAAGCCGCATTCATTCGTTCTCTATACCTAAAAAAATATCGCAAACTGGAACAATGTTTTATAGTAGAGGGAGCGAAGAGTGTTCAAGAGTTGCTAGCATCTGACTTCGAAGTCGTATTGTTGCTCGCTACAAAAGAGTTTCGCGCGAAGACCAAGCTGCCTAATACTGCGGAAATGTTAGAAGTAACTGCAAATGAACTTGCCAGCCTTGGAGAATATCAATCGAATGATTCTGCTCTTGCTGTTGCAAGAATTGAGACGTTTAGCGATTTAGAGATTGCGCCGGATGAATTTGCTTTGGTCTTGGATGACATTCGAGACCCCGGCAACCTCGGGACGATCATTAGAACGGCCGATTGGTTTGGTATCAAGAAAGTGATTGCATCCGAAGAGACAGCGGACTTCTATAATCCAAAAGTTATAGCTTCGACCATGGGCTCGTTCACTCGATGCAAGATCTCGTATACTGATTTGGCTACATATCTAAAAAATAAAATGGGTATGCGGATGTTCGGTGCGTTCCTAGACGGCAAAGACGTTCACACAGTCGACTTCGGTAGCGGTGGCCTGATAGTGATCGGGAACGAATCGAGAGGAATATCAAGTGAGCTCGCCGGTTTTATAACGGATCGAATAACTATCCCGAAATACGGTAAAGCCGAGTCGCTAAACGCTGCCATGGCGACGGGAATAATTTGCGATAATTTGAGGAGAAGATGACAAGATAGTATGATGAGGAGCGTGGAAGATGGATCACTGGTCATGCAGGAAGCCATGAGCCAGGGGCTACCTTTAATTATTACAGAGAATAATGGAGGGTCCGATTTAATTCTGGAGGGCAAAACCGGATTTCTCGTTCCTATCCGGTCGCCACAGGCGATAGCCGAAAAAATCTCCTGGTTTCTGGACAATCGTTCCATGATACCCGAAATGAGTAACGCGGTCAGACGACATGCGGCGAAATACACATGGGAAAACTACGGATCCATAATCCTTAATAGCCTTAAGTCGCTTTGACTCTTATAATCCGACAGTCATCTCGTCAACTATGGGCTCGTTCACGCGCTGATTGTTTAGAAAAATCCACGGCTCTC
>Ga0075418_10001552_pt1 | contig 26092 bp, 18 predicted proteins | sample SoiMetdeltSBSDD2_FD_81776 | JGI IMG/M metagenome (GOLD analysis project Ga0075418, IMG submission 81776) | Bulk soil microbial communities from a Populus tree surrounding site in Tennessee, USA - Soil MetaG P. deltoides SBSDD2 | ecosystem: Environmental > Terrestrial > Soil > Tree plantation...
AGCGCCAGGGCGTAGAGCTGGCGCTCGTTGGTGAGGTCGTAGCGGCCCCACAGCACGGGACGGTCGATGTCCGGCGGTAGCCACGTCTCGAAGTTGGCGGGGTTGAGGAAGTACCGGTCCATGGCGACCGCGAAGGCCAGGCTGGTCACGGCCAGGAACTGCCCGGAGACCCGCAGCGCGGGCAGCCCGATGACGAGAGCGATCACGCCCCCGACCACCGCCGCCAGGACGAGGGAGACGAACAGGTCGGCATCCCGGTCGACGATCAGGTTGCCGGCGACGACCGCGCCGGCGCCCATCAGCGCCACCTGGCCGAGGCTGACCACACCGGCCCACCCGGTCAGCACCACCAGCGACAGCGCGGCGATGCCGTAGACCAGCGTGGTCGTCCCGAAGTTGACCTGGGACGTCCGACCCCACAGAGGCAGGCCCACCACGAGCAGGGCCACGCCGGCGATGAGGGCCGACCGGGCCACCCGCACCTCCCGCAGGGCGGCCAGCTGGCGGGGCAACCGGCGGGCCTGCGCGACCGTGGCCCACGACGACTCCTCGACCTCGGTGGCCCGGCTGGCCGGCCGGCGCTGCAGCAGCAGCGCCACCAGGATCACGACCAGGAAGATCACCAGGTAGATGGCCCGCTGGTCCTCGAAGTTCCACTCCACCAGCTGGCGCAGCACGCCCAGGCCGACGCCGGCCGCGAAGGCGCCGGTCAGCGAGCTCATGCCGCCCACCACCGCGGCCGCCAACGCCGGCAGCAGGATCTCCGGGCTGGCCCCGATCTCCAGCGGCAGGCCCTCGTTCGGCGTCCGGAGCACGACGGCCAGGGCGGCGATCCCTCCGGCCATGGACCAGAGCAGCAGCGAGAGCCGGGTCACGGGGATGCCGAGGAGCCGCGCCCGGTCCATGTTCTCGGCCATCCCGCGCACGGCCATGCCGGCCTCGGTGCGCATCAGGAACCAGCTCAGCCCGCCGAGGACCACCGGCACGACGGCCAGGAGGAGCAGGTCGTTGCCGTCGAAGGTGACCGACCCGACCGAACGGTGGACGTCGTCGAACCGGGTGTCGAAGGCCGGGACGATCGAGCTGCCCCCGAGCCAGTCGGGCATGTAGTAGGCGATGCCGCCCAGGAGCTGCGCGAGGCCGATGGTGGCCACGGTGAGCACCAGGCGGGGCGCCGTGGCCAGGCGGCGGACGACCACCCGCTCCATGAGCCCCCCCACCAGCACGCCGCACACCACGCCGACCGTCGCCGCGACCGGCCACGGCCAGTTCTGGCCCAGCTTGAGGCCGGCGGCCACCGAGGCCGCGAGCGTCCCCATGGCCCCGTAGGAGAAGTTGATGATGCGGTGGGTGCGGTAGGTGAGCACGATGCCCACGGCGAGCAGGCCGGTGCCGGCGCCGAGCAGCGCTCCCAGCAGCACCACCCCCAGGGGACAGGCCCGGGGGAACAGCTGGGTCGCCGCCAGCAGGGCCACCACGCTGGTGCCGATGACGGCGGTGCGGGTGGTGAACGCGCCGTCGTTGCCGTAGTCGACCGGCTCGCTCATGGCTGGAACACCGGCAGGTCACCTGGGGGCAGCTCGCCTTCCCGGTAGCGGGTGCCGTCGTCCCGGTAGCCGCCGTGCTCCCCGTTGAACTGGGACACGATGTCGGGGTCCCACCAGAAGATCCGGTAGTCGACCACCCCCGTGTAGTGCTCCGGCGCGAAGTCCCAGGTCCCGGCGCTCCCGCTGCCCTCGGGGTAGGAGAACATGCCGGTCTCGAAGTTGTCCGGCGTCAGATCGGGCCCGGCCATCTGGACGCCGATGGCCAGCTGGTAGAGCTGGTAGTAGAGCAGGTCGACCAGCAGCGACGGCTGGTCGTCGCGCACCGACCGGTAGGCCCGGTAGCCGTCGGTGGACCCGATGGCCTGCTGTGCAGCCCACGGGCTGCTGCCGAAGGCCCGGGACCACTGCTGGCCCGAGCCGTTCTGGATGATCTGGCCCACCAGGTCGAGATCGGTGAACCCGACCCCCATCACCAGCCACTCGGGCTGGTAGTCCTGCTGCTCGGCGAACTCGGCCAGCCGCATGACCATCAGCGGATCGCAGGCGCAGGCCACGGAGGTGATCCCGTTGTCCTTGAGCTGCGCGATGATCCCGCGCGCGGTCTCGGTGATGGTCGACAGGTTGAGGACGTAGTCGGTCTGGTAGTCGATGCTGTAGCCGGCGTCCTCCAGCACCCGGGTCCCGGCCTCCACGCACTGCTGGTACTCGAGGTTGTTGGGCGCGATCAGGCCGAGCTTGCGGGTCCGGCCGTCGAGGTCGCCGCCCGCGTAGATCGCCGGGCGGCCGAGGATGGCCTTGCCGGCGATCTCGCTGGCGCTCTCGGCGGCGACCGAGCAGTCGGACAGGTTGCTCCAGGCGTAGGGGCGCCGGGCGGTGAACCACTCCCGCGACATGTAGGCCACGCCCAGGTTGACCACGTGGTGGTCGGACAGGGCGTCCGCGTAGGGCTGGGTGAAGGCGGTGATGTCGGCGAAGGCCCGGGCCTCGTCGGCCACCTTGAGGGCGTCGTTGGCCGCGCGGTCCTGGCCGCCGCCGGTGAGCTCGGTGAGGACCGACCCCGATCCCGGCACCCGGACCAGCTGGAGGTGGCGCCCGTAGAACTGGAAGTGCTGGTTGAAGTAGTCGACGAGCCCCTCGGCCGTCCGGACCAGGTCCTCGGGGGTCTCGTCGAAGGGGATGTTGGCCAGGTCGGCCAGCACCTTGAGGAGGTGCGGCTCGCCCGGGTTCATCCGGTAGCTGATGGTGATGGTGTCGCTGGTGACACCGCGGGAGGTGGCACCGCCGTTGTCGCCCTGGAACGCGTAGCACGGTGGCGAGTAGCCGTCGCCCTCCACCTGGACGGCGCGGTCCTGGCACGGCGTGACCGTCGCGCCCCAGCCGGACGCCGTCTCGGCGTCGGCGACCTCGCGCACGGGTCCGTCGGCCCGACTCTCGGGCAACGTGCTCGGCGCGACCACCACCATGCCGACGAACACCGCGACGATCGGGACCAGAGGCAGGTAGCCCCACCACAGCCTGACCGCGTTGCGGGGCTGTCGTACCGCCGGGTTCCGCATGCGATCCCCCTTCTCGCATCCGTCACCACAGGGTGTAGCACAGATAAGTAACTAACAGTAAGAGCTCATGCCGTGCTCACCTTGGCGTCAACCGGTGGGGGCGAGGGCCGGTCGGCAGTCGGTGGTCAGTCCTGGAACCGCTGCTGGAGCTCGAACTTGAGGATCTTGCCGGCCGGGTTCCGGGGCAGGGCGTCGACGATCTCCAGCTGCTCGGGGAGCTTGCGGGTGATGAGACCGGCCGTCTGGAGGTGCTCGGACACCTCGGGCAGCGAGACGTCCTCCTGGCCGGGAGCGGTCACCACCACCGCGCAGGCCCGCTCGCCCCGCTCGGCGTCCCGCAGCCCGACCACCGCGACGTCCGCCACCTTGGGGTGGGTGAACAGCAGGTCCTCGACCTCCTTGGCCGAGATGTTCTCGCCCTTGCGGATGATGACGTCCTTGAGCCGACCGGTGATGGTGACGTGGCCCTCGCCATCCACGGTGCCCAGATCGCCGGTGCGGAACCAGCCGTCGCCGTCGAAGGCCTCGGCATCCAGCGCCGGGTCGAGGTAGCCCTTGGTGACCTGCGGCCCCTTGACCCGGATCTCGCCCTCCTCGCCCACGGGCACCTCCCGGCCGTCCAGTCCCACCACCCGCACCGTGGTCCCCCGCACCGGCCGGCCCTCGGTCTCCGCCAGCGCCGCGTCGCTGTCGGCCACGCTGTTCATGGTGATGATCGGCGCCTCGGTGAGGCCGTAGCCGGAGATGACCGGCGCGCCGTCGAAGGCCGCCTTGACGTCGTAGTGGAGCTGGGGCGGCTTGGGGGCGCCGCCACCCGGGAAGGCCCGCACGTGGGGGAAGAGCTTCTCGCCGGCCGGGAGGTCCTGCTGGAGCTTGAGATACGTCTGGTGGAAGAACGTCCCCGCGCCGGCCATGGTCACGTCCTCCCGGCGCAGCAGGTCGATGGTGGTGGCGGGGTCGAAGGCCTCGTCGACGATGAACGTCGAGCCGTAGGCGAGCGCTGAGTACACGTAGACCGCCCCGGCGACGTGGGTGAAGGGGAAGACCAGGGCGAAGCGGTCGTCGTCCCGGAGATCCAGGCCGTCGGACATGCCGACCGCCGCGGCATGGATGGCCCGGTCGGTGTGACGGGCGCCCTTGGGCTGCGCCGTGGTGCCCGACGTGTAGTAGAGCCAGCGGACCGGCGCATCCGGGCTGGTCATCTCGTCGTCCGGCGCGGGCGGCAGGCTGGCCGGGTCGCCTTCGGGCAGCTTGCCGTCGGAGACCAGCACCTCGGTGTCGGTGCCCCCGGTGAGGCTCCGGGCCATGGCCTCGAAGTCGAAGCCGCGCCACGTCGACGGCACGATGAGCAGCCGGGGCCGGGCCTGCTCGACGACGAAGCCCACCTCGCGCTCGCGGTAGATGGGCAGGATCGGGTTCTGGACCGCCCCGAGGCGCCGCAGGGCACCCATGAGCACCATGGACTCGAGCCACGTGGGGAGCTGCCATGACACGACGGTGTCCTCGGCCACGCCCAGCGCCGCGAGCCCGGCCGCCGCCCGCTCGCACCGGTCGCGGTACTCGGCGAAGCGCAACCGCTCACCGGCCTGGTCCACCGCCATCTCCTGGTCGGGGGTGGCCTCGGCCCGGCGGACGATGAGGTCCCAGATGTTGGCGGCGTCCTGCAGCTCCGGCATGGTGGCTCCCCCTCGCTCTTTCTGACGTGCCGTCAGAAAAGCTAGTGGCTCGGCCACCCCCGCTACTCACTGCACGTCAGATGGGTGCACCGTGCCCATGCCGGATCGCCGGGCTGCAGGTGCACCGAGACATGGACGTGGTTGAAGTGGCCCACCGTCGGGTCGGTGCAGGGGTTGGCGCACCCGGTGTAGTCCCTCCACTGCTCCCAGGGAACCGGATCACCGTCGTCGGGGTTCCAACTCCGGTCGGCCCAGATGACGTAGAGCACGTTCAGCTCCTCCGCGTGGGCTGCCACCCACTCGGCCATGGCCTGGCCCCAGGCCCGCTCATCTCCCCCGGCGATGCCACCGGCGGTCGCCATGAAGTCGCAGGCCCGACCCCGAGGATGCTCGAACCGGTCACCCGGGCGCTCCGAATGGCACCCGACGCTGTAGGGACGGCCGAAGCACTGGATCACCGAGGCGGCCATGGTCTGGGTGGCCGCGGTCACCTGGGGGAAGGTGACCGCGGCCGTGTCCCCGCGGACCACGGCGGCGCTGCCACAGTCGGCGACCGGGCCACCGGCACCGCTGCACCTGGCCCCCGGGGAGGCCGGGGCGTTGGGGTCGGACGCCCCCGGCGAGGCCCCGGCGACCTGGGTCGCCTCCGCGGTCACCCTCGACAGGTACTGCCGGTAGGCGCCGCTGGTGTAGGTGGTCCAGGGCCGCCAGTTGGTGCCACCCAACGAGATCGACGCCATCGCCCGGGCATTGACGGCCGGCGCGTACAGCTCGTCGTTGGACTGCAACCCGAACTTCGTTCGCCGCGCCGGACCGAGCGACCCGAGCATGTTGATCTGCCACAGCCCGTAGGAGTCGTCGGGCGGGGTGGGGTTGTGGGCCCGCGGGTTCAGGCCCGATTCCGCCCACGCGATCGCCGTCGCCGTCGCGATCTGGTCCGCCGTGGGGTTCTGCACTCCCTCGGCCCGCAGCCCGGCGGCCGCCGCGGTCGCCACCTCGAGCACGGACAGGGGACCACCACCGCCTCCCCCGCCGGCATCCGACCCACCGTCAGCAGCTGGGACCGGAGCCCCGGGCGGTGCACCACAGTCGGCGGCCGCCACCTGGGAGCCCACTTGCGCCGCCTGGTTGACGGAGGCGGCGCCGAACCCCACCACGAGCAGCATGAAGGCGAGGACCGGCACGAGGCCCAGGAGCCAGCGGCGGAGTCGCCGGACCCGTTTGATCGGTCCTCGCCGGCGCCGGACCGGCTCCGGGGGCGATCCGCGCCTTGCACGGTCACGCCGGACCAACGTGCGCCGACCGACCCGAGCCCGGCCGACGGATCGTCGCCCACCAGCCGGGCGACCCGCCGGCCCGCGTCGGGTGGTGGAGCCTCGGCCGCCCGCGTCGTCCGGGCCAGGCTGAGTCCCGTCTCCCTTGGAACGCTCCGGGGCCCAGGCACCGATGCGTCTGCTTCGCGGAGCGCCTGGGGCGACGAGGCGATGGAGCCGCCCGGTCGGTCGGGCCCCCCGCTGGGGGACACGGCGGCCGACCGTCGGGGGCACGATGCCCGGCTGGGCCCGGGCCCGTCCTCCCCGCTGCAGAGCCACTGCTCCGACCGTCTACGGCCAGCCGCGCGTGTTCGGTAGACGTCTCTGCGCCGCCCGCACACGGTCCATGCCTCGGAGGGCTCTGACGTGCCTCGCCCTCTCGGCCGTCACCTGGAAGGGGTGGAAGATCATCGACCACGGCCGGCGGTCCCAGACCGGCGTGATTCCGTGGATTCCGCCAAGCAGCCGGTGTCGAGACGAACGGTTCCTCGGGTCGAGGCCGGGCAGGCCGGCTATCGGCAGACCGCCGCCCGGACGTCCCCCCCGGCCCCTCGTCCCCGACCTGGCCATCTCCCAGTGACGGGACGAGAGCTGGATCTCATAGAGGTTGGTCAGGGTCCGGCGGGCGACCCGACGTTCCGCGTTGCGCACCACCCCGACCCGGGCGGCGCTGAGGCCGAGCTTGCCGGCACCGAACAGCGCTCCCACCGTCAACGGGGTGACGACACCCTGGGTCGCGATGAATGTCCCGACGCCAGCCGTCCGGGCAAGCCTGCCGCCGGTCCGATCGATGCCCGCCAGGTCGAGACCGCGCCCGGGGGCGTGCGGTCCGGCGGAGAGAGCTGGCGAGCTGGCTGCGGCGGGCGACAGCCGGGTCAGCGCATTCGTGACGTTGCTTCCGAGCGCCTGGGCCGCGCCCATGAGCCGGCGGCGCCCCAGGTACCCGCCCCCGACGACGAAGAGGATGAGCGCCCAGCGCTCGAGCAGGTCCAGGTCCTCGGTCGGCCGCAGCACCCGGTCGACGCCGACCATGACCACCGTGACGAGCCACGCCATCAGGAAGGCGGTCGCGGTCAACTGGACCAGCACACCCACCCACTGCCACCCCACTCGGCGCATGGCGCCGGGCAGGATCACGAAGACCGAAGCAAAGGGGATCAACACGCACAGGGGCAGCAACAGCAGCTTCGCGAGACCCCACGTCACGGCCAGGAAGCCGAGTCCCACGGCGCTCACGACGTCGGTCAGCATGATGACGAAGGTGGAGAAGAGCTTGTCGCCATCGGTCCTGGCGGCGTAGGTGGCTTCCTCGTGGCAGCCTGATCGCTCCATGTAGCGGCTCGTCCACCCGTCGTCGTAGTAGCCCAAGCCGACGACGTGGTTGCTGGCGACGAGACAGTTCGCCGTGGGGACGTGGCCCCAGTTGAGGTAGGCGTAGGGCTGTTCGACGAAGTAGTTGAAGAACCGCTCCTGCAACGGTCGGATCTCGTCGGACAACGTCGCGGTCCGAGCCGGGTCGTAGAGGATCAGCACCTCGCCCTCGGGGCAGTCCTGACGACCGAGGTTCTCGTGGTCACGTGGAGCTGACTCCTGGGGGAGGCAGCGCTCGGTGTTGCCGGCGACCAGCAGTCGCGCCGAGGTCTCGTCCATGAGCGCTGCGGCGGAGTCCATGTAGTCGGCTCGGTGGGTGAACAGCACGAAGCTGAGGCCGATCCCCACGATCGCGACACCGATGTCGGCGAGCGCGACCATCGTCTTGCCCCGGAGGACCAGGAACGCATTCCCTGCCATCAGCACGAGCCAGGCGGCATCCTCGAGCTGGAAGGGCCCGACGATGTAGAGCTTGTAGTTGGCCGCTACATCACTGGCGAAGTGGGTGTAGTCCCTGACATCGAGCCGGGCGGCCCAGCCGAGGAGCCACAGCGCCGTCACGACGGCGCCCTTGCCGATGTCGAACATGAACCCCGCCAGCCAACCGCTGACGGTCTCCTGGAGGTGGAACAGCCTCGGGTTCGCACCGATGCTGTAGTTCGCCGCCGGGTACACCCCCCAGCACCCGTCGGGGAGCAGGCCCGGGGGGTCGTAGGGGTCGGGGTCGTCCCGATCCCGGGGAGCCGCCGTCCTGCGGAGGTCCTCCAGGATCGTCGCGCAGGTCCGGGGTGGGCCGTGTTCGGCCAGCGCGCAGCCCTGCCCACCGTCGCCCCGGGCGGCGCTCTCCGACTCGATCCGGATCTCCGTCCGCCACCACTCCAGGTCCGGATCGTCGGGGATCTGCACGTCCTTCTCGGTGTCGGGGTTCGGCCAGTCCATCCCCGCGAAGGTGTCCTGGTTGCGACAGTGGATGAGAGTCATGCCCTCGCGAGCACAGGTCGCGGTTATCTGGATCATGTCGGGGGGGACCTGCTGGTCCGGAGGGGTCGAAGGGTCCTGCGTGGGATCCATGACGCAGCTGGGTGGCAGGGGTGGCCGGCGTTCCGGCGGAACGCTCGCCGGAACGGTGCCTTCGGCACACGTCAGGGTCGCCGTTCTCTGCCCGTCCGGGCGGTCCGTGAAGTCCCAACGGCACAGTTCGCTTTGACCCTCCGGAGGACAGACCCTCATGTCCGACGACGAGCCCGGAGCGCAGCCGGTGACGGGTAGGGGAGGTTGGAGGTTGTCCGGGACCTCTCGGGGATCGAGCCCGAGGTCGCACTTCAACTGGGCCGTCCGGCCGTTGGTGCGCGGCGTGAGCTCCCAGTGGCAGAAGCTGCCGATCGTCGCATCGGGACAGAGCCTCCCGCCCGCGAGGACCTCGCCCAGGTAGGGCTGGCAGTCAGCGGCCAGGGGCGGTTGATGGTCGGGCGGAACCTGCCTGGGATCGATCCCCGGGGCGCACTTCAGCTCCACCAACCAGCCCGAGCGCCCGTTGACCGACAAGTGGCTGTTGAACTCCCAATGGCAATCGTGGTCGGCCGGTGCCCGGGCGTCGTCGGGGCTGGCCTGGGCGGGTGAGCCCCACCCGCACGTCAGGACGAACCCCGCCAGCGTCGCTGCCGCACCGAGGAGGAGCCGGGAGCGGAGCAGCCGGAGTAGGCGGACCGGTCGGAGCGCGTTCACGTCAGGCTCGGGCGTTCGCCGTTGTTTCAGGTGATCCGGTCCCGTCCCCTTGGCTCTCCTCGATCTCGCCCGGTTCCACGTAGACCCAACCAGCCGCTCGCCGCCGGCGCGGGTGGTAGGCCCGTCCACCGACCACGCCGCGCCACGGCACGGTCATCAGGCTGGTCCAGCCCAAGAGGTAGCGAACCATGCTGCGTCCTTCGACCCGCGCCCGGCGCAGAGCCCACGCCAGCACGCAGGGGAGACCCACGGCGACGATCAGTCCGAAGGGACTCGGCAGCTGCCGCCCCCACCACCGCCACGTCTGGGTCATGACGAAGAAGCTGCCGACGATCACCGCCACCTGGCTCAGCGTCACCTGGACCGGAAGCGTCCACCCGCCGATCTTCCCCAGGACCATCGGATGACGACGCGCGTGGGTGTACACCGAGCAGTCCACATAGGGGGGAGCGCTCGTGTCGTCGTCAGCCACGATGCACCCACCCGCTCATGACGGATTCGACGGTTCCTGCGCTCATCCGCATGTTGCAACGGATGCGCGCGGGGCGCCCGACTATCGCAATGCTTCCACGAACATGGAATGGCCGAGATGACCGCTTCGTTCGATGTTTGTCGAAATGAGGGCGGCAGCTAGACCGCTAGCAAACGGCTAATGACGCCTGCGTACCGTCGGCGGAGCATGCAGGTCACGCACAAAGCCGTCGCTGCGGCTCGGGCCTCCGTGGGAATGGCCATCTGACGCGAAATGTGCCGACCCTGACCGGCCCATTGTCTTCCCGATCTGATCACGCCACGGGTCTCGACGCCCTGATCGGCGCGCCCCGGGCGGAGATCCTTCGTCGGCTCGACGCCGTCCTCACTGCCGGCGAGCTGGCCCGCAACATGCTCTACACGCCGAGTGTGATCACCCACCATCTGACCGCCATGGAACGTGCCGGCCTCGTCACCAGGGAGCGCCGCGGCCGACAGGTCCTCGTCCACCGCAGTCCACGCGGCACCAGCCTGCTCCGTCTCTACGAGTGGTGAGAGCCGCGACCTCTCGTCAGCGTGCCATCGGGACCGCGCCCATCGCGACCAGCATCCGCTCGCCGGCCGTCCGGTGGTCGCCGCCCGCCAGGACCAGGGTCCGAGCCCGCTGGTACAGACATCCGGTGGCAGCGAGCGCCGCGGCGACCCTCGGCAGGTCGGTCAGCTCCCCGGTGGCCAGGGCCTCGGCGCGGTCGACGATGCGCGACGCGACCGGGTTGCCGACGCTGATCCGGCGGGCCTCGGCCAGGCGTTCGAGGGCATCCGTCCGGTCGGCGAGCACCGAAGCCTCGGCCCAGAGCGCGGCGTACCACTGCTGCCACACGCCCACCATCGGGCCGACCAGTTGGCTCGGCGGCCGGGACAGCGTCTCGAGGGCCCGATCGATCTGACCGCGGTGTAGCTGCAGCACGACGTCGAACATCTCCGGGTAGCGCGGCTCCCTCGGCCCGGGCGGGGCGTCGCCCTCGGTCGAGGGATACATCCGAGCGAGCGTGTCCAAGAACCACTTTCGACCGGGATCGTCACCGCGGAGGCCGTAGACCATCGCTGCCGCCGCCAGCGTCGTGGCGAAGCCGCGGCGGGGTAGTAGGCCGCTCCGCTCACAGCCGGTGCGGAACTGCTCGGCCAGCTCGACGGCGTCGTCCCAGTCGCCGACCAACGCGGTGAGCACCAGCAGCCAGTTGATCACGAAGTGGTCGTTCTCCCGGTCCATGCTGAAGTCACGGCGCCGCTGGGCATAGTCGCGAGCTGAGCGGAGGTCGCCGGCGCCCATGCTGGTCACGGCGGACATGTGGAGCGCGTCGTACCACTCGAAGGCCAGCTCCGGATCCGAAGGCAGCGGGCCGAGGAGCTCGAGCCGGCGCCTCGACAACGGCCCCGCAGCCTGGACGTCGCCCCGCACCAACCGGACCGTCGCGAGCCGATCGAAGGCCGCGCTGCGCAGCCGAGGGTCACCGACCTGCTCGGCGACCTGGACGGCGACCCCGATGGCGCGCTCGACCGTCGCGAGCTCGGAGTCGTAGTCGTCGAACAGCACCGCGCCGACGTAGGCCTGCACGTAGGGGTCGTCTCCCGCCAGGACGAGCGCCTCGGAGCGCAGGGTCTCGACCTCCTCCGGCGAGGGTCGCTCCGGGAAGGCCCCGGTCATGCGCCTCAGCACCTCGGCCGCTCGGACGAGGCGGACTGCCGCCCCTTGCTGGTCGCCCGTCCGCCGAGCCTGGTCCGCGGCGGAGAGGTACAGCCGCACGGCGTCGGCGCCGTCCAGCCGGCACAGCGCCACCCCGGCGGCGCTGTCGAGATCCGTCGCCGCACGACTGGCGTCGTCACCATCCCCGGCCAGGCCCGCGGCGTCGAGGTACCGCCGCTGAGCCTCCCTGGCCATCCCCCGGGTGAAGGTCAGCCGCGCCAGCTGCAGCGCCAGATCGTGGGCTCCGCCGCGCTGCCCCGGCTCGCCCGACGCCCACCCGAGCGCGGCCCGGAGGTCATCCGCCACCGCGTCGAACCTGACCCCGGCCGGACCCTCCTCGACCGCCGCCGCGGCCATGGCCTGGCACCAGCCGAGATGTCGGCCGCGCACTTCGACGGTCTCGCCGAGCGCGTCCAACTGCTCTGCCCCGTACTGCCGGATCGCTTCCAACATGCGGTACCGCGTCCCGCCGGGACCGGTGGGGATCACCAGCAGGCTGCGGTCCGCGAGCGCGGCGAGCGCCGCCGTCACGTCGCTCGCCGATGCGACCGGCGCCAGCGCTACCACACGAGCCGCGACATCCGGAGTGATGGCGCCGGCGAAGACCGATGCACGCCGCAGCACGGCCTGCTCGACGGGGCTCAGCAGTGCATAGCTCCAGTCGAGGGTGGCGCGGACCGACCGGTGCCGTTCGTCCATGGCCGCCGCGCCGGCCAGTAGGTCCAGAGGGCGTGCCAGGCCGACCTCCAGCCCGTCGAGGCCGAGTGCCGCCACTCGGACCGCCGCGAGCTCGATCGCCAGCGCGATGCCGTCCAGCCGGCTGCAGATGGCAGCGATCCGCCGCAGGTCGTCGTCGGACCTGCTGGTCCAGCCGGCCATCGCGGCGCGGTCGAGGAACAGGGCGACCGCGTCCCCCGGGCCGTCACCCCCCGGATCGACGAGCGACAGTCCGGGCACAGGGAACACCGACTCGAAGGGGACCACCAGGCGGGCGCGACTGGTGGCCAGCACCGTCACCCTCGGGCAATTCGACAGCAGTCGCTCGACGAACTCCACGACGCCGTCGACCAGGTGCTCGCAGTTGTCGAGCACCAGCAGGGCGTGGACGTCGTGGAGCCGGGCGAGCAGGGTGTCGGTCGGCGACTGGCCCAACTGCTCGGCGAAGCCCAGCGAAGCCGAGACGGCACCGCCGACCATCGCCGGGTCGGTCACCGGCGTGAGATCGACGTACCAGACGCCTCCCGCATAGCGGGCGAGAACATCCGTCGCAGCAGCCAGCGCGAGGCGGGTCTTGCCGACCCCGGCCACACCGGTCAAGGTCACGAGCCGGGTGGTGCTCGCCGACAGCAAGGCGTCGACCGCAAGCCGCTCGGCTGCCCTGCCCACCAGGGGCGTCAACGGGACCGGGATGCGTCCACCGGGCCCGACCTCCATCACGTCGGCTTCGTCGTCGGGAGTGGCCAGCTCCATGAGGCGGACGCGCTCGTCGCCCCCGATGCCGAGGGCATCAGCCAGCGCGCGCAGCGACGACAGCCTCGGCGTCGTCACGCGACCGCCTTCGATGTTCCGGATGGTGCGGTCGCTCACACCCGACTGCTGAGCCAGCCGCTCCTGCGACAAGCCCGCCGCCCGCCGATGCTTGCGCAGCGCAGCAGCCAGGGTCGCCGCACCATCGGCACTGGGCACCATCGCCGACGACTATACGGAGCGCCGCTCGCCACGCCGCCGCACGTGCGTTCAGGTATCAGGGGTCCAGCGAGAGCAGGGGGTCCAGGCCGATGGTGAGGCCCGGATGCTGCGCGACCTGCTTGACGGCCAGGAGCACGCCGGGCATGAAGCTGGTGCGGTCGTAGCTGTCGTGGCGGATGCTCAGGGACTGACCCGTGGTCCCCAACAGGACCTCCTGGTGGGCGACCAGGCCCCGCAAGCGCACCGAGTGCACGTGGATGCCACCCGGCCCAGCCGCCCCGCGAGCGCCCGGCACGGTCTCGGTGCGTGTCGGGTCGCTCCCCCAGTCGGATGAGGCCGCCGCCAGCCGCTCGACGGTGCGCACCGCCGTCCCGGAGGGGGCGTCGAGCTTCTGGTCGTGGTGCAGCTCGATCACCTCGGCGGTCTCGAACCACGGAGCGGCCATCTCCGCGAAGCGCATCATGAGGACCGCGCCGATGGCGAAGTTCGGAGCGACGATGCAGTTGCTGGCGGTGAAGGCCGCCCTCAGGCGGTCGTAGTCGTCGTCGCTCCAGCCGGTGGTGCCCACCACTGCGTGGGCCCCGGCGGCCGCAGCCCGGGCGATGTTGTCGCGGGCCGCCTCGAGGTGGGTGAAGTCGACGACCACGTCGACGCCACGCTCCAGCAACGAGCCCGCGGAGGCGTCGATGGTGAGCCCGGGCGCGGCCGCGGGCACCGGAGTGCCCTCGTGGGCCGGATCGCTCCCGCCGACCAGCTCCAGCTCGGCATCGCCGGCCACCGCCTCGCACACCGTGCGGCCCATGCGCCCGCCGGCACCGAACACACCGACCCGGATCGTCATGGCTGCAGAACCTACCGGTGCCGGGCCCGGCGCTCGGCCACGTTCGGCCGGTCGGTCAGTCAGCCGGTCAGGGGCGCGCTGGTGGCCGGCCGGGCCGGAGGCCAGTCGAAGCGGACGGCGAGCCAGGCGAGGACGATGGTGGGGACCAGGAGGATCCCGACCGACATGGCTCCCAGGATCATCGCCACGGTCAGGAGGATGGCGGCCGACAGCGCCGCCCGCCGCGTGGGGACGACCAGCGGGAGCGCCACGACGGCGACAGGGATCGCGAGCACGACGAGGACACTGGCGCCTTCGTTGGCGACCAGCGATCGACTTCCCGACGAGCAGCTGACCTCGGCGGCCTCATCGACGTGGCCGGCGCCGCCGCTCGACGAGGCGACGCACTCGCTGGTGGCGACCAACGGAGCGAAGCCGACGATCACCGCCGTCGCGAGAGCCGCGAGGACCACGGCGAGGCTCCAGCGGCGCGACAGCATCGACCGGTCCAACATCCCACGGCACGGGGTTTCTTCCTTCCTCGGGCCCCCGGGGCGCAGATCGGGGACCGTCCCACGAGCCGGTCAGGGCCCGGGGGACCTCCTGGGTGCGCCTGCGGGGACCCTTCCGGGGACACCCCGCCGTCATCGTCGTCGGCATCAGAGCGACGAGCCGACGGGGGTGACGAGATGGCCAGCGTGTTCGACCTACTGGACCGGGAGTGGCGGCGGCTGAGCCGAGACCGCGGCGCCGCCCGCTCCCTCGCCGACGTGTGCCGGCTGGCGGACGGCGGGACGACCCTTGCCGACGTCGAGCGCTACGTCCGGGGCGCCGACCCCGTGGGAGCCGACCGGATCTTCCTGGCCCTCGTGGGCCGGGTCGTCGACCGGGGCGACGCCCTCGCCGCCCGGGTCCTGTTGCAGCTGCTGCTCCCCGGGACGCGCAGCCTGGCCCGCCGCTGGTGGGCGCTCGGCGACCACGACGAACGGGCCGCAGCGGCGGTGCTGGCCGTCTACCACCGGATCCGGTCGTATCCCCTGGCCCGCCGCCCGGGCCGGGTCGCGGCGAACATCCTCATGGACGCGGCGCAGGAGCTCCGCCGGGCGCTCCCCCGCATCCACCCCACCCTCACCGCCGACCCCGACGTCCGGGGGGCCGGGCGGACGGAAGCGGAGATCGAGCCGACGCCCCATCCGTCCGTCGAGCTGGCCGAGGTGCTCGACGAGGCGGTCCGGGCCCAGGTCATCGACGCGGAGGATGCCGAGCTCATCGCCCGCTCCCGCATCGGCGGTGACCGGGTGGCCGACATCGCGGAGCGCCGCGGCTCCCGTCCCCGCACGCTCTGGGACCGCCGCTGCCGCGCCGAGGCCGCTCTCGTCCAGCACCACGGCCGCCACAGCCCTACTCCGGCGGCGGCGGTCGGCTGACGCCGACGCGAGCGGCGGCCGCGGCGGAGTCGATCACGGGGTAGATCTCGAAGTCCCCCAGGTCCTGCCAACGTTCCCGCCACAGGTCGAACAGCGTCGGATCGTCGGTCTCCATCAGCTGGAAGCAACGGTCGAGCTTCTCGTCGTCGACCACCCAGCTGTCGATGTAGCGCAGGCCGGGAGGCAACATCCGGCCGTGGGTGGCGGCCCGCCGGTAGACCGCCTCCGGGCCGGACGTGAACCGCTCGATGAGCATGTACAGCATCCGGCTGCCTACCACGTGGAACGTCGCCCGAGCCCGGCCCGGCTGCAATTCGGGCGAAAACCTGCCACGCGAGTGGGGCGGGTGGTTGGTAGCCTGCGCGCACCAGAGAAAGGAGGTGGTCCAAAGCATGAGTGACTGTTGTTCTGGGACCCTGGAGGTGGCTGGCCGCTGAGCGGCAGTCGGACCACCCGGTGGAGTCCAACCAGCCCACCGTCGAGTCGGTCGCCGGGTCGTGGTCCCTCCCGGCACGAGAGATCGGTTCGACTCCTTCCGACAAGCACTCTGGAGGGGAGGCCGCAAGGCCTCCCCTCCGACGCGTCGGGGCCTCAGGCGATGATCGCCGTCGCCTGCGCCAGCGCGGCGCCAAGGAGGGGATCGCCGGTCACCTGAGGCGCCACGGCCCCCGGGTGGTTGGTGAACAGCCGCCAGGCGTTGTCGGTCGTGGTTCGGACCTCGCTGACCGGCTGGGAGTGGGGTCCCGGCCACAGGTCCCACTCGCTGTGCCAGCGGATCGCGTGCCAGGTACTCCCGCCCTCGCCCTCGACCCGCAGGTTGACGGCCCAGCCCTCCGGTGCGGCGACCCCCGCCAGCGCGACCGGGACGGCGTGCACGAACGTGCCGAGCACCGGTGCCATGAGGCGGGCGTCATCCAGCCCCGGCTGGCCGACGGCCTCCCGGATCTGCTGCTGGTGGACCCAGCGCTCGGAGAACTCCCGTGCCACGTCCATCCAGACCGGCGCGGGACGGGGGCTGGCCCAGCTCACCGACTCCCCGAGGGCGTCGAGATCGAGCGTGGCGAGGTAGTCGTCGAACCGCTGGCCCGCGGCCTCCACCAGGTCGGCGAGGACCGCCGGGCTCAGCCGGCGGCAGGCCGAGATCCACGCCTGGCTGTGGTCGGCGAGCCAGGCGGCCAGGGGCACGCCCGGAGGCGGTCCCAGCGCGACACCGTCCCGGGCCCGGGACAGCTTGCCCAGGTCGACGTCCAGCAGGTGCGCCGCGATGTCGCCCACCCGCCACTCGCCGCAGACCGTGGGCGCCGCCCACTCCGATGGTCCGAGCTCGCGCAGCAGATCGGTCAACGACCGCCGGACGTCAGGGAACAGCGAGACGGTCTCGACCCGGAGCCACGCCATGGACCCGGCACACTAGAGGCGCACCACCGCGATCCGCCGCGCGCCCGGAACCAGCTGCGCTACCTGAAGGTGGCTTCGTCGACCGGGCCGATCACGGCCAGCGACCGGTCGCCGCTGAAGACCGTGGACGCCACCCGGGCGGCGTCGTCCACGGTGACCGCCCGCAACCGTCCCACCTGTTCGTCGACGGTGATGATCTCGTCCCGGCTGACCAGCTGCCGGCCCAACCGGCCCATGCGGGACCCCGAGTCCTCCAGGGCCAGGACCAACGATCCCTCGAGGTAGCCCTTGGCCACGGCCAGCTCGCTGTCGCTGATGTCACCGGCGGCCAGCTTGGCCACCTGCTCGTCCAGCACGGTCAGCAGCTCGTCGAGACGACCGGGATTGGTCCCGGCGTAGATCCCCGCGGAGCCGCAGTCGGCGTACGTCGTGGCCCAGGAGTAGACCGAGTAGCAGAGGCCGCGCTCCTCGCGCACCTCCTGGAACAGCCGGCTGGCCATCCCGCCCCCGAGCACCTGGTTGACGACCGACAGCGCGTAGCGGTCGGGGTCGTAGTGGTCGATGCCCCGCCAACCGAGGGCCACGTGGACCTGCTCGGTCGGCTCGGACCGCACCACCAGCGGATCGGGCGAGCCCGCCGGCGCCGAGCGCTCCGGCCGGTGCCCTCCGGCCAGCCTGCCCAGCGTGCTGTCCAGCGCTTCGACCAGCTCGTCGTGCTCGAGGCGCCCCGCGGCCACCACGATCAGGTTGCGGGGTAGGTACCACCGGCCGAAGAAGCCCGAGATGGCGTCACGGTCGAGGACCTCGACGGTCTCGCGCTCGCCGAGGACCTCCCGGCCCAGGGGATGCCCGGGGAACAGGGCCTCGGCCAGGAGCGTGTGGACGTGGTCCTCGGGCATGTCGAGGTTCATCAGGATCTCCTCGAGGATCACCTGACGCTCGGCGTCGATCTCCGGCGGCGAGAAGGCCGGCGCGGTCAGCACGTCACCGAGGATGTCCAGGCCCAGGCGGGTCTGCTCGGCCGGCAGCCGGGCGTAGTACGCCGTGTGCTCCCGGGCGGTGAAGGCGTTCATCTCGCCGCCCACCGCGTCGATGGCCTCGGCGATGGCCCGTGCGCTGCGGTCGGCGGTGCCCTTGAACAGCAGGTGCTCCAGGAAGTGCGAGGCGCCGGCCAGCTCGGCCGGTTCGTCGCGGCCGCCGATGGCGACCCACACCCCCAGGGTGACCGAGCGTGCCTCGGGCATGCGCTCGGTCACGACCCGGATGCCGTTGGCCAGTCGACTCTCGCGGATCTCCTCGTCGCCCTGGGCGACCACCACGGTCACCAGGCCGCCCGCCTACCGCCGGCGCCGGCGTCGACGGCGGTCGTCGTCCCTGCTGCCGCCGCGGTCGCCACCGCCCACCGGTGCGGTGCTGGGGCCGAGCTCACCCAGCTCGTCGCGGAGCTCGTCGTCGAAGGAGTCCTCGAAGCTCACGCTCTCGCGGTCGGACCGTCCGCCGCCCCTGGAGGACCCCGCTGCACCGTCGCCGTCGGGTGCCTCGATGGCGGAGGTCAGGCTGAGCGACACCTTGCCGTTCGGGTCGACGTCGTCCACCAGCACCTCGACCTCGTCACCCAGGTCGAGCACGTCCTCGACCCGGTTGATGCGCCGGCCGCCGCCGATCTTGGAGATGTGCAGCAGGCCGTCGCGCCCCGGGAGGATGTTGACGAACGCACCGAACTTGGTGATGTTGACCACCCGCCCGGTGTAGGTCTGGCCGACCTCGGCCGTGGGTGGGTTCAGGATCAACTGGATCTGACGACGGGCCTCCTCGACGGCGCCCTTGTCGGTCGAGCCGACGGTCACCGTGCCGACCATGCCGTCGTCGTCCACGCTGACGTCGGCGCCGGTCTCGGCGGTGATGGCGTTGATGACCTTGCCCTTGGGCCCGATGACCTCGCCGATCTTGTCCAGCGGGATCTCGAAGCTGACGATCTTCGGCGCGGTCTCGCCGACGTCGTCGCGCGGCTCGGGGATGGTCTGGCGCATCACCTCGAGGATCTGCATGCGGGCCTCACGGGCCTGCTGCAGCGCCTGGGCCAGGACGTCGGCCGGCAGGCCGTCGATCTTGGTGTCGAGCTGCAGAGCGGTGACGAACTGGTCGGTGCCGGCGACCTTGAAGTCCATGTCGCCGAAGGCGTCCTCGGCCCCGAGGATGTCGGTGAGCGTCGTGTACCGGCCCTCGGCGTAGACCAGGCCCATGGCGATGCCCGCGACCGGGGCCTTGAGCGGCACGCCGCCGTCCATCATGGACAGCGTCGAGCCGCACACCGAGGCCATCGAGGTCGAGCCGTTGGACGACAGCACCTCGGACACCAGCCGCAGGGTGTATGGGAACTCGGACTGGGAAGGCACGACGGGCAGGAGCGCCCGCTCGGCCAGCAGGCCGTGGCCGATCTCGCGCCGCTTGGGGCTGCCCACCCGGCCGACCTCGCCGTTGGCGTGGGGCGGCATGTTGTAGTGGTGCATGTAGCGCTTGCGGTCCCGGTTGCCCAGGTTGTCGAGGATCTGGTCGGTCTTGGGCATACCCAGGGTGGTCACGTTGAGGACCTGGGTCTCGCCCCGCTGGAAGAGGCCCGAGCCGTGAGCCGTCGGCAGCACACCGACCTGGGCCGACAGCGGCCGGATGTCGGTGGTGCCGCGACCGTCGATGCGCTGGCCCTCCTCGACGATCCGCCGCCGGATGATCTTCTTGAGCACCGCCCGTACGGCTGCCTTGACCTCGGGCTCGCGCTCGGCGAACTCCTCGCCCAGCTCGGCCACGACGGCCGCGGTGGCCTCGTCGGTGGCCTCGTTGCGCTCGGCCTTGGCTGTGATGCGCGCGGCCTCGTCGAGCCGCTTGGCGCCGATCTCCTCGACCCGGGCCAGCACGTCCTCGCCGTAGTCGACCTGGGGCGTCCACTCGAGCTCGGGGACCTGCCCGGCCGCTCGGGTCTGCTCGGCCAGCTGGCGCTGGAGGTCGATGGACTCGCGGATCCAGGTCTTCGCGGCCTCGAGGCCCTCGGCGATGACCTCCTCCGTGGCGTGGGGGGCGCCCTGCTCGTACCACTCCCAGGCCTTCTCGGTGCCGCCGGCCTCGACCATCATGATGGCGATGTCGCCCTCCTCGAGCTGCCGGCCCGCCACGATCAGCTCGAAGGTGGCGTTGTCGCTCTGCTCGAAGGTGGGGTGGGGCACCCAGGTGCCCTCCTGGGACCAGGCGATGCGCACAGCGCCGATGGGACCCTCGAACGGGATCCCGGACACCATGAGCGCCGCCGAGGCGGCGTTGATCGACAGGACGTCGTAGGGGTTGTCACCGTCGACACCGAGGACGGTGACCACGACCTGGGTCTCGTTCCGGTAGCCCTTGACGAAGCTGGGCCGCAGGGGCCGGTCGATCAGCCGACAGGTCAGGATGGCCAGGTCGGTGGGACGGCCCTCCCGGCGGAAGAAGCTGCCGGGGATGCGTCCCGCGGCGTACATGCGCTCCTCCACGTCGACGGTGAGGGGGAAGAAGTCGATGCCCTCGCGGATCGATCGGGCCGCATTGGCCGTCACGAGCACTGTCGTGCCGCCCAGGCTGGCGTGGACCGCACCCTGGCTCTGGAAGGCCAGTTTGCCGGTCTCGAAGGTCAGGGTTTCGCCGGAGCCCGTGATCGGGCCCTTGGCGACGATGGGATCTGCCATCGTGGCTCTCCTTTTCCGGCAGATCGACTGCCGGCTCGAGGGCGGCCGGGCCAGTTCCCAGTCGGCGTACCCCGACTCTCGTCGGGATCCGGCGACTGGCAGCTGGCCGTCGAGCCGCCGTTAGGTTGCGTTGCTAACGACGCAAGCCGTTGCGGGCGACGATCGCCCGGTACCGTTCGACGTCGTTCGCTCGCACGTAGTCGAGCAGCCGACGCCGGCGTCCGACCAGCTTGAGGAGCCCTCGCCGGCTGTGATGATCCTTGCGATGGGTGGTGAGGTGCTCGTTGAGGTGGTTGATGCGTGCTGTCAGCAGCGCGACCTGCACCTCGGGCGAGCCGGTGTCGGAATCATGGAGCTTGTGTTCGGTGATGATCCCGGGCTTCGCCGCGTCTATCTGGTCTGACACTTTCTCTTTCCTACGGTGGGCTGCAGTCGAGCGAGCCTACCAGCAGGATCGCTCAGGACCGGAAACTCGCGTGCTACTCGGGACCGCTGACCGTCCAGCGGAAGCGGGCGTGGCGGGTGGGCAGGGCCAGGGGCGCGGGGGCGATGTAGGTCGGCGTGAGCTGCCGGACCAGCGCGTCGCGGGCCACGAAGCGGTCCTCGATCTGCTCGAAGGTGGCCGTGGCCGGGTTCAGCCCCGCCTCGGACAGCACCCGGCGCCGCATCTCGTGCAGCTCGTTGCCGAGCAGGTAGGCGACGATGGCCGGCAGCGTCTCGGGGTCCTTGAGCAGCCAGGAGTGCGTCCCTCCGTGGACCGTCACCAGCCAGCCGTTGGTGGCCTTCGCGGCGTCCCGGGCTGTCGCGTAGGGGACCACCAGGTCGCGGTCGCCGTGGATCACCACCACCGGCACCTGCTCGCGGGCCAGAGCCTCCAGCATCGGCCTGCTCGACCGGGAGCGGATCAGCGAGACCGCCGGGCCGACCATCCGCCACGGGTGGAGGAGATGCCCGGCCACCGTCGGGGCGACGAGGCGGCCCAGCTTCATGGCCTGGCTCCGGTCGCGGAGCAGAGGCGCCGTCGTCACGATGTCGATCATCAACAGGGCACCGAGCCCGGCCAGTACGGGGGGTGCCAGCCGGGACACGTTGATGAGGCGGTCCCAGGCCTCGCCGACCGCGGCATCGATCAGCGCCACCGCCACCGCCCGTTCCGGCTCGGCCGCCGCCAGCTGGGTGACCAGCCGACCGCCGAGCGAGTGGCCGGCGAGCACCGCCCGGGGCAGGCCGAGGTGGTCGAGCACCCGGCCCAGCAGCTCGGCGTACCCGGCCAGGTCGCCGCCTCCGGTCGGGAGCCCGTCGGTGGAGCCGTGGCCGGCCATGTCCACCGCGACCACCTTGAAGCCCATCTTCACCAGTCGAGACAGGCTCTGGGCATAGAGCAGGCCCTGGGCGCCGAACCCGTGGACCAGCACCACCGGCATGCCCTGGCCGCACACCGCGACCCCGACCCGGTGGCCGTCGTCCAGCGTCAGGGCGTGGCGGGCCAGGCGGGCACGCGACCCGCCGCCGCTCGCTCCGGCCTCCGCCGAGGAGGGGGCCGAGGGAGCGAAGAGGTGGCTAAGGCTTGTCGAGGAGACGCCGAGCTTCATCCCAGTGATCATCCCCGTGTAGGCGACCGACGAAGCGCGCCTTTGCTGGCCCCCCAGCAGCCTCGCCCGGTGCGTCGTCGTCGGGGTCGGTGGTCGTGTCCAGGACCTCCACCACGACCGCGCTCCCGGCGTCGGGAACCTCCAGGACGGCGGGGTGGACCGATCCGTCGGGCTCCTCGTACCAGCCTCCATAGGCACCGGCCGCGGGCAGCAGGATGTCCGCCGGGACGGCGATCCCGGGGCCGGTGACGCGGCCCCGCACCTCGTGGGGCCGCCCGAGCAGGGCGGTCGCGGTGTCGAGGTCGCCTCCGGCCAGCGCCTGCCGGATGCGGGTCGACGACACCTGGTCCCGGACCCGGGCCGGCCGGCCCGAGGTGTCCACCAGGTCGACCCCGTCGACCTCGAAGCCGAGGGCCTGGCCCAGCTCGGTGAGCAGCGTGACGTTGCCGGCCCGCTTGTGGCCGAAGTGGAAATCCTCGCCGACCACCACGATGCGGGCGTTGAGGCACGTGACCAGCACCTCCCGGACGAAGTCCTCGGCGGACTCCCGGCTCCGCTCGGCGTCGAACGTGATGACCAGGCCGTAGTCGAGGCCGGTGGCGCCGAGCAGCTCCAGCTTCTGGTCGAGGTCGGTGAGCAGGCGGGGGGCGCTCTCCGGTCGCACCACCGCGGCCGGGTGCCGATCGAAGGTGACGACGGCGCTGGCCAGGCCCCGGGCCTCGGCCCGCCGGCGGACCTCGGCGATGACCGCCTGGTGCCCGAGATGGACCCCGTCGTAGGCGCCGATCGTGACGGCGCTGCCCTCCAGGGGCCGGGGACAGCTCGACTGGTCGCGCAGCACCTTCATCGGCCCGGGAGCGTATCGGCAGGGATGTGCGGTTCTGTTAGCCGGATTCGAGAAGCCGAGCACCGACACCCTGCCTCCGGCTATGCCCTTCGCCTTCGGCTCGGGGCCTCCGGCATGATCCTGGACCGAACGCCTCGGCTTCGGCAACGAACGGACCGTGGAGGGCTCTAGGCGGGCCGCTGGACGTGGCTAGAGCCAGCCAGGTCCAGAGCCTGGGCCAGATCGGCCAGGAGGTCGGTGGCGGTCTCCAGGCCCACGGACAGGCGTAGCAGCGCAGGATCGACGGCCAGTGGCGATCCGGCGGCCGAGGCGTGGGTCATCGCGGCGGGATGCTCGATCAGAGACTCGACCGCCCCGAGCGACTCGGCCAGCGTGAACAGCTCGGTCCGCTCGGCCACCGCGCGGGCCATGGCCTCTCCGCCCCGCAGCGTGAGCGACACCATCCCGCCGTAGTCCCGCATCTGGCGCTTGGCCACCTCGTGGCCCGGGTGGTCATCGAGACCCGGCCACAGCACCCGGTCGACGGCGGGATGATCGACCAGCATCTCGGCCACCTGCCGGGCGTTGGCGCAGTGCCGGTCCATCCGCACCGGGAGGGTCTTGACGCCCCGCTGCACCAGGTAGCAGTCGAAGGGCGACGGAACGGCACCCACCGCGTTCTGGACGAAGGCCAGCCGCTCGGCGAGGGCGCCGTCGTCGGTGGCCGCGAACCCGCCGACGACGTCCGAATGGCCCCCCAGGTACTTGGTCGACGAGTGCACGACCAGGTCGGCGCCGAAGCCGAGGGGCTGGGTCAGGTACGGCGTCGCGAAGGTGTTGTCCACCACCACCCAGGCCCCCCGGGCGTGGGCGACCTCGCTCACGGCCGCGATGTCCACCACCGCCAGCGCCGGATTGGTCGGCGTCTCCACCCAGACCATCCGGGTGCCGTCCGGCCAACCGGCCTGCAGCCGGTCGACGTCGGTGAGGTCGATGGCCTGCCAGGGATGCCCGGCCGGCGCGTAGATCTTGTCGATCAGGCGGAAGGTCCCGCCGTAGGCGTCGTGCCCGAGGACGATGCCATCGCCCGGGGCGAGCAGCCGCAGCACAGCGTCCTCGGCGGCCATGCCGGAGGCGAACGCGAAGCCGTGCGCCGCACCCTCGAGGGTGGCGAGGCACGTCTCCAGCGCCCCTCGGGTGGGGTTGGCGGTGCGGGCGTAGTCCCAGCCCCGGTGACGGCCGATGCCGTCCTGGGCGAAGGTGGTCGCCAGGCTGATCGGCGGGACGACGGCTCCCGTCGACGGGTCGGGCTCGGACCCCGCGTGGATGGCCTGGGTCTCGAACCCCGGCATCAGGCCGCGCCCACGCGGGACAGGTAGCTCAGGACGTCGGTCCGGGTGAGCACGGCATGGGGGCGGCCACCGCTCAGCACGACCAGCGCGGGCGCCTGGTCGAGCTTCTCGACCGCCAGGGCCAGCGGTTGGCCGATCCCGATGGTGGGGAGCCGCGGTCCCATGACCTTCTCGACCGGCTCGTCCATGATCTCGGGCGCCCGGAACACCAGGTCCATCATCACCAGCTCGTCGACGGCCCCGAGGATCTCGGCCGCCGCCAGCGGCAGCTCGCCCTTGGCCACCGGGAGCTGCGAGACGCCGTAGCCCCGCATCACGTTGACCGCCCGCCGCACCGTCGCGTCGGGATCGACGTAGACCAGCGGCGGCACGTCGGCCCGGCGGGCCTCGACGATGTCGGCGACGGTGTGATCGCCGCCCCGCAGGAACCCGTAGCCCGCCATCCACTCCTCGTCGAACACCCGGGACAGGTAGCCCCGGCCCGAGTCCGGGATGAGCACGACCACCAGGTCGTCCGGCCCGAGCTCCCGGCCCAGCTCGAGTGCGGCGGCCACGGCCGTGCCTCCCGAGCCGCCGATCAGCAGCCCCTCCTCCCGGGTGACGCGGCGGGCCATGAGGAAGCTGTCCTCGTCGGTCACCGGCACCACCCGGTCCACCAGGGAAGGATCGTAGGTTGACGGCCAGAAGTCCTCGCCGATGCCCTCGACGAGGTAGGGACGGCCCGAGCCGCCCGAGTAGACCGAGCCGGCGGGGTCGGCGCCCACGATCTGGACGGCCGGGTCCCGGGACTTGAGGTACCGGCCCACACCGGTGATGGTGCCGCCGGTGCCCACACCGGCGACGAAGTGGGTGATGCGTCCCGCGGTCTGCCGCCAGATCTCCGGGCCGGTGCTCAGCTCGTGGGCCCGGGGGTTCTGCTGGTTGTCGTACTGGTTGGGGCGGAACGCGCCCGAGGTCTCACGGACCAGCCGCTCGGCCACCGAGTAGTACGACCGCGGGTCCTCGGGAGCGACCGCGACCGGGCAGACCACGACCTCGGCGCCGTACGCCTCGAGCAGCCGGATCTTCTCCGGGGCCACCTTGTCGGTGACCACGAAGATGCAGCGGTAGCCCCGCTGGGCAGCCACGATGGCCAGCCCGACACCGGTGTTCCCGGAGGTCGGCTCGACGATCGTGCCGCCCGGCTTCAGCAGGCCGGCCTCCTCGGCATCCTCGATCATCCGCAGCGCCGGCCGGTCCTTGACGCTGCCGCCGGGGTTCAGCAGCTCCAGCTTGGCGACGATCCGGCACTCCAGGTCGGCGGCGACCCGGCGCAGCCTCAGCAGCGGGGTGTTGCCGATCAGATCGAGCAGTGAATCTGCGATCTGCAGGTCATCTGGCACCGCCGCGACCCTACCGGCAAGCGCCGTGACCATGAACCTTCGGCCGTCCACGACGCGCCAGGGCGACGCTGGCAAGAACGCACAACGAAGGAAGGCACCAGCCTTTCGAGGCGGAGGACGCAGCCAGCGGCCACATCTGGCCGGCGTGGCGGGCGCAATGGTTCGTGGTCACGGCGCTTACGCCGATCCGAGCACTACGGCCGGTTTCGCTGTGCCCTCCCGGTGCGGGACGTAGACCGCGATCAGCGCGTGGGTGCCGTCCACCACCGGCCACGGCGGGTCCCCAGCCACCGCGAACTGCTCCCCCGGCAGCACCCGGCCGTTGCGGACCATGGCCGCCACGTCGTCGTCGACAAGCGTGGGCTCGTGCCCGCGGAACGCGGCCAGCGGGGGCAGCAGCCGTTCGGGAGCCAGGCTCTCCAGCGGGACCGCCTCGCCGACCGTGAACCGGCCGATCGCCATGCGGTTCAGATGGAGGAGACGGCCGCCACCG
>Ga0075418_10001554_pt1 | contig 26085 bp, 27 predicted proteins | sample SoiMetdeltSBSDD2_FD_81776 | JGI IMG/M metagenome (GOLD analysis project Ga0075418, IMG submission 81776) | Bulk soil microbial communities from a Populus tree surrounding site in Tennessee, USA - Soil MetaG P. deltoides SBSDD2 | ecosystem: Environmental > Terrestrial > Soil > Tree plantation...
TCGGATGAGCAGTTCGAAACGATTGTGAGCGAGCACTACGAAGCGCTCTTCAGGTTCGCGATGAGCCTCACGCGTCAGGAATCAGACGCGCGAGATCTGACCCAACAAACGTTTTATGTCTGGGCGAGGAAGGGACATCAACTGCGCGACATTTCAAAGGTCAAGACATGGTTGTTCACGACGCTGCACCGCGTGTTTTTGGTCGGACGGCGAAGGCAGAATAAGTTTATCCACCATGATCTGGAGACGGTTGCGGCTGAGTTACCGGCGGTTGCGCCGGAACTCACACACCCGACGGACCACGCTCAAGTGTTAGTGGCTTTGGGCAGAGTGGACGAACTCTTTCAGGCCGCCGTGGCCCTGTTCTACCTGGAAGACTATTCCTACAAGGAGATCGCGGAAATCCTCGAGGTGCCTGTCGGCACGATCAAATCGCGGATCGCGCGCGGCGTCGGGCAACTCAGGACAATTCTGCTATCGGACCGCGGAGGCGCTGAACGCGTTGATGTGGACCGGTACGTAAGTCCCATTTTGGTCCAGGAACCCCGTGGGCGACTTCTAAATCCTAAATCGATCGCTGCCGCGTTTGGCAGCGGCATCAACCAACAAAAATGAAAATTAGGATAATGAAAAAATTACAACCCAATTGTGCTGGCCGATGCTTCGGTCCAGCCGTCAAATCCATCAAAGCCGCCATGTTGCTACTGTGCGCAACGTCCGCTTTGACGGCGCGAGCCGGCGCCGATAATCGCGAGCCCGCCTTGCCCCCCGACTGCGGAAGGATCGCGGCGCCCGAGGGTCAGCAGGTCGCCTTTCTCGTTCACGCCGTGGGAGTGCAAATCTATCGCTGGAGCGGCACCAACTGGGCATTCGTTGCGCCTGAAGCAATTCTCTACGCCGACGCCGAACACCACGGCCAGGTAGGGACGCACTTCGGCACACCGGCCGGTCCGGCCTGGCAAAGCAATAGCGGCAGCAAGGTCGTCGAGACAAGAGTGGACGGTTGCACGCCGGATCCCACCGCCATCCAGTGGTTGCTCTTGCGCACCATTTCCCGCGAAGGCTCGGGTGTTTTCAGTGCCGTGACCTACGTTCAGCGCGTGAACACCGTTGGGGGAGTGGCTCCTTCCACACCTGGGGCGTTCGTCGGCGAGGAAGTGCAAGTGCCCTACACTTCCGAATACGTCTTCTATCGTCAGGGAACCGAGCACTACCGCGAGGTTGACCTTGTCTCGGACTTGCCGGGCGTGGCGCAGTTGCAGGACACGAACCTTGTCAATGCCTGGGGCGTATCGTTCGGCGGAGCCGGCCCGTTCTGGGTGAACGGCAACGGCACGGGCAAGTCAGTGCTCTATGCGGTTACAAACGATGCCGCCGGCGCGGAAGTCGTCGTGAAGCAAACCCTGGAAGTGACCATCCCCGGCGCGGGCAATCCAACCGGCGTGGTCAACAACAACAATGCCGGTTTCAGCGGGGACGTCTTCCTCTTTGCAAGCCTGAACGGCACCATATCGGGCTGGCGTTCGGCGTTGGGCACGGCTGCGGAAACGCTGGCGACTCGCCCAGGCGCGATTTACACCGGGCTTGCGCTCGCAACGAATTCCAATGGTCCGCTGCTCCTCGTGGCTAATTTCGCCGAAAGCACGCTGGACGCATACAACACAAACGCCGCCCTCGTCGCGCAATTTGCCGACGTGAACGCGCCCGTCGGTTACGCCCCCTTTAATGTTCAAGTGGTCAACGGCGCGGTATTCGTCACGTTCGCCAAACCTGAAGATGGCCGGGGACGCGGATTGATTGACGTGTTCGACCCGGAGACCGGCGCGTTTCACCGCTTCGCCACCGGGAACGATGCCGGCGGCAATCTGTCCCAGATCAACTCGCCGTGGGGCCTGGCCCTGGCACCGGAGTCATTTGGAAAACACGGCGGCGACTTGCTTGTCGGCAACTTCGGCGATGGCACTATCATGACGTTTGGACCGGACGGCAAATTCCACGGCCTGCTCAAAAGCGTCGAGGGTGGTCCCATCGTGATCGAACGCCTGTGGGGATTAACCTTCGGCAATGGCGGCCGCGCTGGGAATCCTGACACCCTCTTTTTCAGTTCAGGGCCCTTTGCCGAAACTCACGGACTCTTCGGCAGCCTGAAACCGGCTGAGGAATCCAATTCACGCCACTGACAAACCAGGACAAGACATATGCGACGCTCAGCGATCCCGGTCCCCGACCTCCGATTTACAGTCGTGCCCTTTCGGGGCCGGGTCGCTGAGCCCCCTTGTCCGCCCTTTCGGACATACGGCCAAAATCAAAACACGGCCATGCTTGAACACCGATAACCATCAATCCAAAGAAACCAATTGCCATATGTACAACAAACAAAACCTCGCCAGGATTAAAAAAATGAACGGACTCGTGCCGGAAGTGATGACGGCGTTTTGGAAATTCGATAAGGCCGCGGTCGCGGATGGAGCAATTCCTGTGAAATACAAGGAGTTGATTGCTGTCGCCGTTGCACTCACTACTCAATGCCCGTATTGCATCGATATCCACAATGGCAACGCACGCAGGGCCGGCGCCACCGACGCGGAGATGGCCGAAGCTGCGATGGTCGCCGCCGCGCTCCGGGCGGGAGCCGCAGTCACACACGCGACGCACGCTCTGCCAGATTAGAGTACGCGGTTGTCATTAAACTTACTGCCTGCTCAGCGCGCCGGGACGGAGGTTGAAGAAATGTCGTGCGCGCCGCAGCGTTCGAAGATTTCGCGAGCGCGGTCGGTTTGCGCAGCGTTGTCGGGATGCACCGAAATGAGAATGTTGCCTTCCTTGATCTTGCCTTCGTAGCGGCGGGCTTCGTACTCGGGAATGCCAAGTCCGATCAACGCTCCGGTGATGCCTCCGAGGGCGGCGCCGACCGCGGCAGCGCTCAGCGCCGCCATGATGGGTCCTGCGGCGAGGAATGGCCCCACGCCGGGAATCGCCAGCGCGCCGATGCCCACAAGCCAGCCGAGCGTGCCCGCAAGAATTCCACCGGTGCTGACGCCTGCCGCAAGGCCTTCGGGAGCTTTGGTGTGGCGTTCGTGAGCGAAATACTGAACGCCCGCCCGGTCGGGCCACAGCGCCGAAACATGGTCGTTGGGAATTCCGGCAGCCTTGAGGCTCTCCAGAATTTCAGCGGCCTGCGCGTGGCTCGCGGCTATACAGAAGATCGAATGCTCTGCCATACCGTTTTCGCCTCTGAGGCACTTTAACGGCGACGTACCCGAAGGCCATTAGGGTGTGCGCCCCAAATCAGTACGGCGCGCGTGCGCGGTGAAAGCCATCCCAAATCGGCTTAACCTGGCGCGCGATTTTGTACCCGGCGATGAACTTCCCAAGGAGATTCTTTTTTCGCGGCGGCGGTTGCGCGGCGTGTTTCTTTCGCGGACGCAGGAAGAAACCCGCCACAGGAACTGCGATGGCGAGAAGCGGCGAAACAAGGCGCGCGTAGTGCAGGATTGTCGTCATCCACGACGTCGCCGCGTTGAGTTGTGCCACGTCCTTCGCCAGTGTCTGACGATAAAACTCACTTTCAGCGAGGAGCTGTCGCTTACGCGCCTGGAGGTCGAATGTGCCCGCCGTCACGGTTGCCTTTCTGATTCACTCGCGAGCGCGAGCGCAGGTCAACTGCGAAGAACTGCGACGATCTTACTTCGTTACGACGCCGGCGCAGACTTCGCGGCCGACCTGAAAACTTTAGCGGCGATTGATCAGCACGCCGATCAACAAGCCGAGGCCAAACGCGATGCCCAGGGATTCATAGGGATGCTGGCGAATCGCCTGGTCTGTGGCGCGCGCGCTGGCGGCGGTTTTTTCCTGGATGTTGTTTTTTGCGCTCTGCATGGCGGCGCTCAAACGATTGCCGGCTTCGCGTGCCGTGTCGGCAGCCTGTTGAGCCCCTTCGCGGGCGGCGTTTTTCAAATCCTGACCACTTTCCAGTCTGGTTTCCATAAAGCTTTCCTTTGTTAATCGATTCTTGCCGGCCTCAGTTGACCGCACTGGACTATAGAAACAAAAACCCCATTACTCGAATGGGGTGTTCGCCGTAACGAAACAGCGGTGCTTACACACTCGCGGCTGCTGGCGCGGTGGGAAGACGGACGGTGGTCTCGATGATCCCTTTCGCGATCGCGTGCCGGGTGAGTCCTGCGACGTCGTGAATGTTCAGCTTGTTCATGACCTGCTGGCGATGTTTTTCGACGGTCTTGATGCTGATGTTGAGTTCGGCGGCAATCTGCTTGTTCGCCTGGCCCTCGGCGATGAGTTGGAGCACCTCGGCTTCGCGGGTGGTCAGGCGAGTACTGCGCCGGCGGACCGGGCCGCCGCGCACAAAGGCTTCGCGACATTGATCCAGGAGCCGCTTGGAAATGGAGGGGCTAAAGAATGCATTGCCTTTTTGCGCCTCGCGGATGGCTTTGACCAGATCGTTGGCGGCGGTCTGTTTGACCAGGTAGCCGGTCGCGCCTTCCTCGATCAGTTGTTGGACGTACTCATCGTCGCTATAGGACGAGAGAATGAGAACCTTGGTGTTGGGCACTTCACGCGTGATCTGCCGCGTGGCCTCCAGGCCGTTGAGCAGCGGCATGGCGACGTCGACCACGGCCACATCGGGTTGAAACTTGACCGCCATCTGCACCGCCTGGCGGCCATTCTCGGCTTCGGCAACGACTTTGATGTCTTCCGCCGCTTCGAGAAGCACGCGCAATCCCTGGCGCACGACTGTGTGATCGTCTGCCAGTAGTACTTCGATCTTCTTCATACGTATGTCTCCAGTAAAAAACTCGCCTGTCGTGTTAAAGCATTCCAGGATTGGTTATGGGAAAACGCGCCGCGATCAGGGCCTGGTTGCGATGAGCGCGATAGTTGACCGAGCCGCCCGCGATTAACACCTGCTCGTGAAAGGCCGATACGTCCGGCACGACGTCGGCACGACTTCCCTTGCGCCGCGAAATTCTTGCGCGCGCCTCCAACAGCAACGCACCGGAAGCGATTTCCAGGGAGAGGCGCGCCTGGGCGGCGGCGGCGGATTCCAGGTCAGACAGCAGAACCTGCACGCTGCGAAAAACCGCCAGGCTCAAATCGACGTCGGGAAGCTGGACGTCGTCGTCCGCGTTGAAATAAACCGCCAGTGCGGCTTTCTGTGAAAAATGCTTGATGTGAGATCTCAGGGCCGGAACCAGGCCAAGGTCTTCAACAGCGGACGGGTAAAGATCGTGGGACAGCCGCTGGACCTGGCCGAGCGCTTTTTCGAGAAGACCCTGCGCGGACTTCAATTGTTCCTGCGTCGCACCTCGGCTTCGGGCACGCAACACGGCGAGTTGAACGTTGAGCGCCGTCAAGCACTGTCCGATTTCGTCGTGCAACAAGCGGCTGATGCGCCGCTGTTCCTGCGCACGGGCCCGGGCGGCGACTTTGCGCAGCGCCAATTCTTCCGGTGAAGTTTCCGGCAGCGAATGGGCGGGGGCACCATCGGCAACTTCGGGAGCCGTGGCCATCAACGTGTGAACCAGGGCGTGAGCCGATTCACGGTTCCATGGAGCTGTTCGAATCAAGCGAGCCATTTTCTCATTGTGACTTTTGTTCCCTTGCCCGGTTTGGAAACGATATCAAACTCATCCATCAACCATTTGGCGCCGGGCAACCCGACTCCAATTCCGCGGCGGGTCGAGCAACCATATCGCAATGCTTCGGCGACATTTGCGATTCCGGGCCCCTGGTCCTGCGCGACGATCTCCATGCCCTGCCGCCGGTTGTTCTCGATGCGCTGGAGAGTCATTTCGCCGTGGCCGGCGTAATCGACGATGTTGCGCGCGATCTCCGAAATCGCCGCTGCCACCACCGTGACTTCGCTGCCGTTGAAACCAATGTGCATTGCCAGTTCGCGGCCAGCCTGACGGGCCGCCACTACGTCTGCGCCGGAGCGAATCGGAAGCCGGGTTACTTCTTCCAAGGCGCCATCCGAGCCACTCTTACATGCGCTACTCATTTGCCTGTTAATTGTCGGCGTTTGCGACAGTACGGCTAACCCCATGCTTGCCGCCTGCGAATTCCCGCGTTGAATACGACTTCCCGGCGCCTAAACCTGGCGCGAATGCCGCCCCGATCGCATGACAAAATTCTTTCCGAGAGTGGCTACTGAGTGACATGGGGTTGTTTCCCACCTAGTAATACGCAATCGCGAACATGGATTCTAAGGTGGAATGATGACCCTCCGATCTGCGCGGGTGGCCCTCGCGGTCTGTCTGTCTGCGATGGGCTGCCACGCGGCTACTGAAAGCAATTCACTGATCCTGCCAAAACCGGGGCACCACGAGTTGCGAGTGATTTCTCCCACGGTGCTGGAGCTTTTCCTCGTGACGACCAAGCCCAAAGAATCTTCCCCGGTTACCCAGTGGGACTTTGCCCACACGGACGGCAAGCCCAACCTCCCCGCCGCCAGCGCGTTCACGGTCGTCGCGAATCAACAGCCGGTGTCGGTCGCGCACGTCGGCTTCAAGCGGCGGGTGCTTTACGCGCCGCTCAAGGTGCGTGATTTGCGAATTGGCAATTACCTCTACCTCGAGCTGGCCACGGCACTGCCGGCTGGCGCCGAGGTTCTGGTCCGGGACGGTGGTTCGGGACATTTTCTTAAGGGCATGCAATTCAGGGCCGCGGCCGAGCCGTTTCGCTACAGCCCGGTCGTCCACGCGAATGAAACCGGTTACCTGCCCGGCCTGAGCAAGAAAGGCATGATCGGATATTACCTTGGCTCCCTCGGAGAGATGCCGATCAAAAATGCGCGTGGTGAATTGCCGAAGTTCGCCCTCATCTCGACAGCAAACGGCGCGACCAATTTCCAGGGGACGCTTAAAGAACGCGCCGAGCGCGGATTCGAGTTCAACACGTATAAGCGCGTCTATGAGGCGGATTTCACGCCGTTCAACACCCCCGGAGAGTATCGGCTCTTTGTGCCGGGCCTCGGCGCTTCCTTTCCATTTCAAATTGGCGAACAGGTCGCGGCCTGGACCGCACGCACCTACGCCCTGGGCCTCTATCATCAACGCTGCGGGACAAACAACGTCCTGCCTTACACTCGATTTGTCCGAGGCGTCTGCCACACCGCGCCGGCCGCCGTGCCGGACATGACCTTCACGAACACCCAGCGCATGCTCGAACAGAGCACGGACGGTGTGGAGAAAATCACGCAACATAAGGCCCCTCGTCTAAAAAATACCGAGGCGAGTTTGTATCCGTTCGTGCGTCGCGGAAAAATCGACGTGAGCGGCGGCCATCACGACGCGGGAGACTACAGCAAATACACCATCAACAGCGCCGGGCTGATCCATCACCTGGTCGCCGCTGTCGATGCGTTCGGGGGCGTCGCCGAGTTGGATAACCTTGGCCTTCCCGAAAGTGGCGATGGCAAGAGTGACGTGCTCCAGGAAGCCAAGTGGGAGGCGGATTTTCTGGCAAAGATGCAGGACGACGACGGCGGATTTTACTTCCTGGTTTATCCGCAGGACCGCCGCTACGAGAACGACGTCGTGCCGGAGGAAGGCGACCCGCAACTCGTCTGGCCAAAGACCACGTCGGTAACCGCGGCATCGGTCGCCGCGCTGGCGCAGTGCGCCTCTTCGCCGACGATGAAACGGCAATTCCCCGAGGCAGCCAAACTCTACCTCGCCAAAGCGCGCAAGGGCTGGGACTTTCTCACGCGAGCCTTGGAAAAGTACGGCGAAGAAGGCGCCTACCAAAAAATAACCCACTACGGAAACGAGTTCTTTCATGATGACGAGATGGCGTGGGCGGCGTGTGAGCTGTTCCTGGCCACCGGCGAAGACACATTTCACAAAGAACTCACCAAGCGACTCGACCCCACCAACCCCGCCACCCGCAAGTGGACCTGGCTGGGCATGTACGAGGGCTACGGCTGCGCGATCCGCAGCTATGCCCTCGCCAAACGCGCCGGCAAGGGTAGGGACGGCGCTCCGTCGCCGTCCGCTGGAGGGGCCAACTCCGCGAGCCCGGCGACCCTCGATCCCGGCTTCCTCCGCCGCTGCGAAAATGCCATGCTCGCATGGGCCGATGAAGAGATGCGCTGGTCCGAAGACAGTTCCTATGGCACCAGCTTTCCCGCGCCAACGAAACGTGTCCGCAGCGCCGGCTGGTACTTTTCCGGAGATCAGGCTTTCGACCTGGCCGCCGCCATGCAGCTGGATTTCCCAAAACTCAAGGACCCGCGCCCGCAGTACCTGGAAGCGATTCTGGCGAATGTGAATTACGAAGCCGGTTGCAATCCCGTCAATGTCTCCCTCGTGACCGGGCTGGGCTGGAAACGGCAGCGCGAAATCGTTCATCAATGGGCGTTGAATGACCGGCGCGTCCTGCCCCCCTCCGGTGTTCCGCTGGGCAGTGTGCAGGCCGGGTTCGGCTGGATCGAGAATTACAAACAGGAACTCGGCGGACTCACCTTCCCTCCCGATGGCGCCGATAGTGGCCCCTATGCTAATTTGCCTTACCCCTTCTACGATCGCTGGGGAGACAGCTTTAACCTCAGCCAGGAATTCGTGGTGCTAAACCAGGCCAAAGGCTTCGCCACCTGGGCATGGCTCTTTGCCCAAACCAGCCTGGCCAAACAGCCGTGGAAACCCGCTGCCCTTCAAATTGCGCGCGATTCATCGGCTGGTAGGGACGGCGCTCCGTCGCGGTCCGTTCTCCGTCTCACTTCGGCAGGTGCAGACCTGACCGGCGCGCGCGTTTTGTGGGAAGCCGATGGCGCGGAACCAGCCTTCGGAACCGAGTTTACTTTGCCCTCGGCGCAACCTGCGTGGGCCGAGGCCGAAGTGCTCTTGCAAGATGGCCGACTGGGCTTTGCAGCCACGAATTTCGCTAACGGCCGACCCTCTCCACGGACGGCTTCAAGATAATCTGGGGACTTCCCCCTGACCCCTTCAGGTCTTAACCCACTTATCACATTGAAAGAGCGGGGACTACGCTAATTTCCGGCAAACATATCGCGACGACACGAACAAGGTGAACAGGTGGCGTGTATATCGCGTGATGGATGTGTGCCCAGCGACCGTATGAAACTGTTGTTCGTCCATGATCGATTCGGCTCCCTCGGTGGAGCGGAATCGAACATTGTCGCGGTCGCCAACGCCCTGCGCGAACGGGGGCATCCAACCGCCATCCTCCACGGCCCCGCCACCGGCCAGGGAGAAGAAAAGTGGCGCCAAACTTTCGACGCATGTTTTGCGCTGGGGCGATCCGGCAACTGCCAAACGATCCAGGCCGCCTTGTGGGGGTTCCAGCCCGATGTCCTTTACGTCCACAAAATGGCTGACCTCGAAGTGCTGCAGATGGTTACCGGGTGCGGCGTGCCAGCCGTGCGCATGGTGCACGACCACGACATGTATTGCATGCGCAGCTACAAATACGACTGGCTGAGCCGCAAAATCTGCACACGCCCGGCTTCCCTCTATTGCGTGCTGCGGTGCGGGGCGTGCCTCGCGCGAAACCGCGACAAGTCGGGACTCTGGCCGTTGCGCTGGGTCAGTTACCGTGCCAAGCGCAAAGAGATCGCTCTCAACCACGGCTTTTGCCGGCTGATCGTGGCCTCGGAGTACATGCGCCGGGAGTTGCTCCGAAATGGCTTCGAGCGCGAGCGGATTCGCATTCACGCGCCCGTTCCGCGCGCGGCCGAAGTGCGCAGCACCAGCACATTTTCCGATCGCAACCTGATCGTCTATTCCGGCCAGATCATTCGCGGCAAAGGCGTGGACGCCTTGCTGCAGGCGCTGAGCGAAGTGACGCATCCCTTCGAGTGCATCATTCTCGGCGACGGCAACCACAAAGCCTACTGCGAAGAGTTGGCGCGCAGCCTCGGCCTTGCCAAAAAAGTCCGCTTTGCCGGCTTCGTTCCCCAGGATGAACTGCGGCGTTACTACGCCGAAGCGACACTGTCGGTGATGAGTTCAGTCTGGCCCGAACCCTTCGGCGCTTCGGGCCTGGAGGCCATGCGTTTCGGCCTGCCGGTCGTCGCGTTCGATGCCGGGGCCATTCGCGAATGGCTCATCGACGGAGTCAACGGCCTGCTCGCTCCGTGGATGGACACGACTGGCTTTGCTTACCGCGTCAATACCTTGCTGGCCAACAAACCACTGGCGCGGAAGCTCGGAGAGAACGCGCGCGCCTCGGTCAACGAGCAATTCGAATTTTCCAAATACATCAGCGACCTGGAAGGGCTCTTCGGCGAAGTCTGCAAAGCGACCCGCGAGGAGGTCGGCGTATGAGCGACCACCGTCCAACCATCGTTGCGGTTGTGGGTGGTAGCGGCGCAGGCAAGACCTGGCTTAGCCGGCAAATCGCGACGGCCTTTCCCACGCAGGCGACGTGCGTTTCGCTGGACGATTTCTATCGCGATCAATCGCATCTCAAGCCCTCCGAGCGGTCGTTGATCAATTACGATGACCCGAATGCAATCGAGTGGGACCTGCTCAAAGAATTCCTCGCCGTGTTTCGCGGCAATCACGCGGCGCGCGTCCCCCGCTACGAATTCGCAAGTCATTGCCGCAGTGACGCCGGCACTAACTGCATGCCGACACCTCTGCTTGTCATCGAGGGTTTGTGGCTGCTGACGCACCCCGAGGTGCGCGCGTTATTTGACCTGAGCATTTATCTCGATTGCCCCGCGCATGTTCGCCTGGAGCGTCGATTGGCGCGCGATGTTGTCGAGCGCGGCCGGCATTTGGAGGATGTGCGGCGGCAATTCGAGTCAGTGGTTGCCCCGATGCACCTGGCGCACGTCGAACCGCAGCGGCGGTTTGCAAACATCGTGTTGCATCACCCGGTTTCCGAGTTGGATGTGGAAGCGGTTGTCGGTCGTGTCGCTCAGTTGCTTCACGGAGAAGGTGAGCAGGAGGTCGCAACAGCCGCCGCCTCGCAGTGGGAACGGAATGATTGGAGGGATGTAGCGTGAGTGACAGGGATTTACAGGCGCAACTGGTCCGCCGGTACACGTTGGCGGGAAAACCGTATGGACGATTATGGCTCTGCGGGCAAAGTCACCTCGAACGAATGCTGTGGCGCTGCGTCCTGCAAAGCGGGGCCACGGCCAAACGAGCGCTCGACCTGCTCCTCAGCGGCATAGCGCTCGCGCTGCTAAGCCCACTGTTTCTGTTGATTGGAGCGTTAATAAAACTCGAGGACCGCGGGCCAGTGTTTTTCACGCAAATCCGCGTCGGCCAATTTGGACGCGAGTTTCGCATGTTCAAATTTCGCTCAATGTGCATGGACGCCGAGCAGCGACTAAAGGACCTGCTGGCGAAGAACCAGCACAAGCAGGGCGTCACTTTCAAACTCAAGAACGACCCGCGCATCACGCGCGTGGGTCGCGTCCTGCGCAAATTTTCGCTGGATGAGCTTCCTCAATTTTACAACGTCTTCAAAGGGGATATGTCACTGGTAGGGCCGCGGCCACCTGTGCCACGCGAAGTGGCGCTGTATTCACAGGCCGACCGCCGGCGCCTGGCAGTGAAGCCCGGCATCACGTGCATCTGGCAGGTGAGCGGGCGCGCCGAGATCGATTTCCAGGGGCAGGTGCAGCTCGATGTGAAGTACATCGAGTCGCAGCGACTTGCGACCGATTTGCGAATTCTCGTCAAAACGGTGCCTGCGGTGATCTCGGGCAAAGGGGCTTGTTGATGAAGGCGCTGCTGATTTGTCCACATGAACGACCTGAAGTAGCGCTGCTCGCCGAGCGGCAGCCACTCGCGCTGCTGCCGGTTTGCGGACGCGCTTTGATCGAGCATTGGCTGGAGTATCTGGCGACCAACGGCGCTCGTGAAGTGACGGTGCTTGCTGCGGATCGCCCCGAAAAAATACGCGCCAGCATCGGGGACGGGCGCCGGTGGGGATTGATTGTCGAAGTCGTTCCGCAGAGCGCCGAAATGAGCGTCGATGACGCGCGCACCCGGTATCAAGAGCGAAGCGGCGAATGGCTCGCCGCGCCTGAAGACGTTTCGGTGATCGACCGATTGCCGGGACAGACGACGAGCGCCCTGGACTCATATCAATCGTGGTACAACACTGTGCTTGAATTCGCGCGGCACGCCAACGGCCCGACGCGCATTGGACTGAAGGAAGTGCAGCCCGGCGTATGGGTTGGGCTCAAGGCGCGCATCGATAAACGCGCGACTTTGACCGCGCCATGCTGGATCGGCGACGAAGTGCATATAGGCGCGCACGCTACCGTTGGGCCAAACGCAGTCGTGGAAAACCGCTGTTTCGTTGAGGCTGGCGCGGACGTGCGTGATAGCGTCGTCGCACCCGATACTTTCGTGGGAGGGTTCACCGAAGTATCGCAGTCGATTGCCAGCGGGAGGTTGCTGATCAATTGGCAATGCGGCTCTCACGTAAATGTTCCGGACCCGTTTTTGTTGGGCGACGTTCCGGCGCGGCCATTTTCGTTCAGTCCTTTCACATTGCTCGGCCGCCTGGCCGCCGGCGGCGTGCTCGTCGGCACCGCGCCGTTGCTCCTGTACGTCTGCCTGAAATGCGCCTGGCGCGGGCAGCAGCCGTTGCGGCAAGTGAACGCGGTGCGATTCACAACCGGCCTGGGCGGACGCCGACTGGAAAGATATTCGTTTTTCGAATTTACGAATGTGAACCGCTGGGTGCGCCGCTGGCCGCAGTTGTGGAGCATCGTCACCGGCGATTTATGCTGGGTGGGCAATCGACCGCTCAGCGCTTCCAAAGCAAACCAATTGAGCAATGACTTTGAACGCCTGTGGCTGCAGGTGCCCGCCGGCCTGGTGTCGCTGGCGGATGTGCGCGGCCGGATGGACTCTTTCAGCGACGAAGCGCGCGCTCACTCCAGTTTTTACGCGGTGCAGCGCAACTGGCGATTGGACACACAGATTCTCTGCCGGGCCCCGGTTGTGTTCCTGGTGAGCGCAGCCGAACGGCTATGGGAAAACGAACTGGTGCCGATGCCGGTGCGGCAATGGCTCAGAGCGGAATATCCAAACCTTGATAGGACATGAAACTTGTAGACAAAGGCGACGTACTGACCGTGACGGATGTAACAGAGTTGGGCGCGAACAATTCGGATGCGTTTCGCGACGAAGTCAAAGCAGCTTTGCCGAATGGATTTAAGACTGTAGAGATCGACCTCTCGGAAACGAACTTCATCGACAGTTGTGGACTTGGGGCGCTGATCGCGATCCAAAAATTTGCGACCAGCCGCGATGGCACTGTCGCCGTGCGGCTGCTCCATCCGCTGCCGCCCGTTCAACAATTGTTCGAGTTGACCCGGCTGCATCGCATTTTCGAAATCGTTCCACGTGCTGCATGAGTGAACCGCGCGGCAAATCGTCCACTTGCACGCAATTTCGCTACGCACTCCCGTGCGACCTGGCGGAAGTGCCATCCGCGCGCCAGGCCGTGCGCCGCTTCTTGAACGAGCAGGGACTGCACGAAGAGGAGTTGGCGGCTTGCGAACTGGCGCTGGCCGAAGCGTGCAATAACGCCATCCAGAACGTGCGCCACGACGGGAGCGTGCGCCCGATCGAAATCACTATCCTGTGTACGAGTTCGAAGGTGGAGATTTCGGTGAACGATCACACGCCGGGCTTTGACTGGCCGGAGCAGATCGAACTTCCGTCGGCCGAGTCGGAGCGTGGCCGGGGGCTGTTTTTCATCCACTCTTTCATGGACACCGCGCGCTATTACCGGGGGCGAAACGAGAACAGCCTGGTCATGAGCAAAATGCGCTGCCACCAGGAGCACCGCCAGTCCTCGTCCGCAGCGGCGTCGATTGCCGAAGTGCAGGAGCGCTTGGAAGAAACGCAACAGGCCCTCAGCGAAATGGCGCGCGAGCTTTGTTTTCGCACAGAGAGCCTTTCGGCGATTTTTCGCTGCAGTACCGGCCTGGGCCGCAGCAATAACCTGCCGGACTTTTCGCAGCAGCTTCTCAACGACCTTCTGCACATCACCTCGGCGGACTGGTTTGTGTTGCGCAACGTGCGCGAATCCGGAGAGGAACTCACCACACTCGTGGTGTCTGCGGGCTTCGACGGCGCTCAGCAACCGCTTTCGATAGCCAAGCCCTCACCCATCGCTGAAGTTCAGGCGGCCATAACACGGCGGGATGTTGTGTTTGGCCCGCATCGTCCTCTTGTCGCGGACGACCCCCTCGTGAATAAAGCCGGCGGCGCCGGCATGGTGCGGCCTATTCTCGCCGGAGGCAATTTGGTCGGCACGCTGGCCGTGGGCCGGGCCTTATCGAATGAGCCTTTCACGCCGCCGCAGGCGAAAGTGATCCAGACGTTTGCCGATTTCCTCGGGATCCAATTGGTCAACGCGCGTCTGCAGGAAGAGCAGCTATCGACACGGTTGCTCGGGCATGAATTGGACATCGCGCAAAATATTCAGCGTTCGCTCTTGCCGCGCTCGTTGCCGCAGCTTCGTCATTTTGGGGTCGCCGGCTATTGCGAGAGCGCGCGGCAGGTGGGTGGCGATTTTTACGACGTGCTCCAACTGTCCGACAATTCCCTGCTGCTCGTCGTGGCCGACGTCATGGGCAAGGGAGTTCCCGCTGCCCTCTTTGCGGCGATCCTGCACAGCCTCGTGCGCGCGTTACCCGAGTGGACGCAGCGCCCGGCCGAGATGCTCGCCCGGCTCAACTGGCACATGTACGACGAACTGTCAGCGGTGGACATGTTTGTCACCGCGCAGATCGTCCTGATCAACGCGAAGAAAAACCAGATGACGGTCGCCAGCGCGGGCCATTGCCCAGTGTTGCTTGCACAGGCAGGAACTCCCGGGCTGAAGCGAATTGCGCCCGAAGGAATGCCCCTGGGAATTTTGCCGACCACGCAATTTATCGAGGAAGTTTGCGAACTGCGCTCCCCTTGCCGCGTGCTTCTGCACACCGACGGCCTCACCGAAGCGCCCGACGTGACGGCATCCACTCGCGCGCAACATCGGCTGGAGCGCTGGCTCCAGCAAAGTCTCGCGCGTGAACGGAGCGCCGCGCAACTGCGTGACGAACTCGCAAAGGAACTGCGCAAGGCACAGGCCTCCATGCCGCTCAAAGACGACCAGACTTTTCTGATTGTGGCCGAAAATCAACTTGAGGACGCCGGGATTGGGTAGGGGTAAGGCAGCGGGGAGGAGCCGGACCTGGCGGGTCCGGCTCCATTCCGCAGTGCGGAACGGGCTCGCAGAGCTCGCTCCTCCAGTCAGAAGGGAAAGAAGATTATGAAAGCAGTATTGCCGTTGTTCGTGTTTATCGATGCGTGCGGATGGGAAATCATCCGGAACGATCCGTTCGCGCGCGCCCTCGCGCCGTACCGGCGCCGGCTCGAAAGTGTGTTTGGATACAGTTCGGCCTGCGTGCCGTCGATCGTCTCCGGCGCCTGGCCGGAGCACCATCGCAACTGGTGCTATTTCGTCTACGACCCCAAAAATTCCCCGTTCCGGATGCTGCGTTTCTTCAAATGGTTGCCGCGCTCCATCACCAGCCGCCGCCGTTTCCGCCGCTGGCTGAGCAAGTTCTTGCAAGGCCCTCTGAAGTTTCGCGGCTATTTTGACTTGTACAACATTCCCTTCGAGCACATCTCACTTTTCGATTTTTCAGAAAAGAAAAGTCCGCTCAAGCCGGGCGGCATGAACCACGGAGGGAACATCTTTGATTTTCTCCAGATGCGGAACATTCCATACCACGTCAGCAATCCCGCATTTTCCGAGACGGAGAACCTGACGAACCTCATTGGCGAGATTCGCAAGGAGACGATCGACTTCGCGTTTGTTTACTGGCCCGACCTCGACGGTTTGTTGCACATGGTGGGGAATAAATCGCCCGAAGTGCCGGCGAAGCTTCGCGTTTACGAACAACGCCTGGAACAATTGCTTTCGCACGCCGACGAGCATTACCAGGAAGTGCGCCTCTACATTTTCAGCGATCACGGCATGGCCAACTGCACCGAGTTGGTGGACCTCAAGGCGACCATCGAAGCGCTGCCGCTCAAGTTCGGCAAAGATTACGTCGCCGTGTACGACTCGACCATGGCGCGTTTTTGGTTTCCATCCGAAACGCAACCTTCGGAGGGGCAAGCTCCGTCCAGCCCTTCCGCCCGCGACCTGATCACCCAACGCCTCAAGGAAACCTCACAGGGCCGTATTGTACCCGACAGCGAGTTGGCGCAGTTGCGCACGCTGTTTCCGGACCGCTACTTTGGTGAACTGATTTTCCTCGTCAAAGAGGGCGTGCTGATCGTTCCCAGCCACATGGGCGAACGGCCGATCACCGCGATGCACGGCTATCATCCCGAGGAACCGCACAGCTACGCCGCGTTGCTGAGCAACCGCTTTGATGTCCCCGCGCAGGTCACGGCCATACCGCACATCTATGACTTGATGGCCGACGACGCGATCACTGCGCACACGGCCAACTCCGAACCAGTTACCGAAACGGAGATCATGAACTTCAAAGCCGCCAGGGCGGCACAGTACGCTGGATAGCAGGAGCATTGAAGCGCGAGCGGCCTCGCTCGCATCGATCGGCAGATACGAAGTCCTTGCGAGCGAGGCTGCTCGCGCTCCCTCAATTCAGGTCCACCTTGGAATCGATCACATCGTCGAAGGAAATGACGCGCACCTCGGGATCACTTTCGAGCAGAGATGCGGTGCTGTGAAGGACGTCGATGAAATCCAGGTCGGGTTGGCCGTTGCGAAAATACTCCCACCAGTGCGTCACCAGCACGGTGAGCCGCTGGCTGGAAATCGTTTCCTGAATGTTTTTGAGAATCTCAGCGTAATTGCGGTGGCACGAAAGCAGGCAGCCGGGATGCGTTAAGAGAACCGTTTCACCGACGCGCCAGTGCGGCAATTGAGCCGTCCGTTTCACGAAGTAATTCGGCCACCAGCCCACCGGCAGGCGCTTGAGTTCGTACCAACCGGTGGAAAGAACGTTAAACCGCCGGGCCACTTCCCGCATCGCCGGCCGCGACAGCTTGTCGTATGGAGCGACAAAAGTCCGTGGCGCGCCGAGACCCGCTTCTTCCAGTTGCCGCCGCCCGGCGTCGAGCCGCCGGGCGATTTCATCGGCATCGGGGCGGTCGAACTCAAAGTAATCGTGCTGCCAGCCGTGATGAACGATGTGGTATTCGGGGTTGGATTTTAAGTAGCGGAGCAATTCGGAGTGAGTACCGACTGGCAGAGTCAGCCCCCTCCTTACGTCGGGGGTTACAGATAAAAAGCCTTCGAATTCGCCGCTCGGCACTTTCACGTCCGTGCGCACATTGGGAATCGTCGCCAGATTTACCGGAAACCCACGATCAAGAAACGGGCGGTAGAGTTGCTCAAGGCACTCCACGGGTGTCAACGCATTGGTGTCGTCGTCGCGAATGATTACGTAGCGCATAGTTCCGCTGCGACCGCTTTGCCCCGCCCGTTCGAACGCTTTTCCTCGACGAGGTCCTCGTACAGGATCCGCACCTGCTGCGCGAGCACGCGCGTGTCGTACTTCGTGCGCGCCAATTCGGTGCCCTGACCCGCCATCACTCGCGCGCGACTTGGATCGTGCAGCACTCGGTCCAGCGCATCGTGAAAGCCCTGCGGGTTTTCAAGATTAAAGAGCCATCCGTTTTCCCCCTGGCAAATCAATGCCGTGGCCCCGGAGGTCCGGCTGGAAATCACCGGCGCGCCGGCCGCCCAGGCTTCGAGAAGGACCAACCCGAACGTTTCCGAGATTGAGGGCAGCACGACCACAGAGGCTTGTTGCATCAGTCCGATCAGGCGCGGATCACCCGGTGGAAAGCCTCCCGGCATCAGCACTTTGTCTTCGAGGCCAAGTTCGCGTATGCGCGCCGCAAGCGTGCGGCCATACTCCGCGTCGGTGCAGGCGCCGGCAAACATGATGATAACATTCGGGTTCTTCAGCAGAATTGCCGGCGCGCGTTCGAGCACCCAGCCCTGGTTTTTCACCGGGTCGACGCGCCCCACAACCAGCAGTAATTTTTTCCCTGCCATCTGCGGAAACGCCTCCCGCGCGGCGTGACGTTGGTCCTGCTCGAACATCTTCATCGGCACGCCGTGTTGCTGCACACGAATCCGTTTTTGTGGAAAGCGTTCGCGCAACAGCGCCGCTTCGCGTTCGTTGCACGTCAGAATTGCGTCCGCGTCGGGAACAACATTGCGCGAGTTAAACATAGCTCCAAAAACCTTGCCCCATTCCAACCCGCCATAGCCGGGCTCGTTCATTTGCTGGCGTAACGCCGGCGGCAGATCGAGAAACCCGCCGTGAATGGTGATCACGAACGGCAGGTGACGGCGTTTGGCAATCGTCAGGCCGATGCCTCCAAGCCGCCCCAGTGCGTGCGAGTGAATCACCGAAATCTGCCGTTCGCGCCACAGCGCAGGGATGAGATCGAACGAAAAGAGATTCCCGCCGACTGAAACCATTTGCTCGCGCTCCGCCCGCGACAGCCCCCAAACCGGCACGCAGCCATGAAAGCGTTTCAGCGGATATCCGCGCTCCGCGAACGGATCACGCGTGCCGTTCCTCGCGCCATTTTGCCGCAGCTTCGGACAATAAATCACCGGTGTCACCGCCGGGCGCAGGCCATCGAATAACCGTTCCAGTGCGGTTTCCGTCCCGCCCCACTCGGCCGGGTTATACTTTCTCAATATGTGCGCGACTCGCATATTTGCTTTCCAGGGCTGGTTCCCGCACAGGCACGACGCGCTCGGCCGGATCCTCCTCCAATGCTTCGGCGTAGCCCCATTTGCGGTGTCGCAGGTAATACAGGCTCGCCGCGGTGCCGATCAGAACGTGAAAAGTGAGAATGATCGCAGTCTGTCGAAACACCCATTCCGTCAGGCTTTGCAGGAACACACCAAGAATCGCGAAGAAAATTCCAATCCCCATGCGTAGCATGGGGTCGGTGGAGCGCTGCCACAAAAAGCTTCCACTCAACCAGAACCACCGCAGCCAGAGCGCGGCGAAAACCCAGAAACCGATCCAACCCATTTCTCCCACGGTGATGACGCCGAGGCTATGCGCCGGCGGCGCATACTTCGGGCCCCAATCGTAAAGGACCGGGCTGTCGAGCATCGTCTGCGGGATGTCATCGTAATCTTCGTAGGGATGGCCGGTGAGAGCGCCGTACCGTTTGCTGACCCAGTAGGACCAATTGTTCAGGCCCACGCCGTTTTTCTTTTCGTTAAGAATCGCCGCCACGAGGCCGTAGTACTGCCCGCGGTTTTCGAAACCTCCGGTGTTGATTTCATCCTCGAACGATGCAGACCCAAAGCGCTCTGCCAGCTTGTCCCACGACGATGCCACCACTCCCCCCAGCGCCGCCATGATCAGCGCTGCCACGGCCAGCTTTTTGAGCGTGATCTTCCACGAGAAGCACAGAATGCCCGTCGCCAGCGTGACCAGCGCGAACGTCGGAATGCCCGCGCGCGACACGGTGAGCAGTATCCCAATAGCCCCCAGCGCTACCCCTCCATAACAATAGTAACGAACCCATTTACTGCTCCACGCCGAGTTCGCGGCGGCGACCAGGATCGGCCCCGTCATGCACAGATACATTGAGAGACTGTTCGCGTGATTCAACGTACCCGTGGCGCGGTCCAGGTGCAGGAAGATGCGATGCTTGAGGGCGAGCAGTCCCTGTATCCAAACTGCCGTCGCAATGGCCAGCACCACCACTTTGAGTTCGCGCTCGCTTTGCACGTGCAGTGCCGCCGCCCAAAACGCCACCATCGCGCGCAGAATTTTCGACACCTCGAACATCCCGAAGAGTTTCGGTTGTGACGTGGCCACCGAAAAGATGGCCACCCCCAGGTACAAGACCATGAAGCAAAAACTCCCCGGCAAATAGAACCGCCGCTGGTGCCGCATTGGCGTGAGCACCGTCGTCACAATCAACGCCCACGCCAGTATATCCACGAACGACAGCTCGAATCCGCGCGTCGTCCCGCGATACCATTCGCTGCTGAGAATGTTGATGTCGAGCTTGTCGCTTACCACTGCGCCCCCGACCATCAGGAAGAAAACCGGGTCACGCAGCCGCGGAAACAGCGACAGCAGAAATGAAAGGCCAATCACGGCGAATGGCAGCACCAGCATCGCCACCATGTCTTTGGTTTGCAGGTCCAGCGGCATACGTCAAAAAGCCATGCTCCCCACCCGCGGCACGACGCGGGCTCTGCGTGGTTGGCACTTCATCTTTGACCGCATCTTAGGCGACGCCCCCGCTCCCGTGGCATGGGGCAAAGCGCTCTTAGGCCTAGGGCTAAAACCCCAATTCCCCGCTGGCGCGCCCACCGTGTAGGCTGGTGCCAATCGAGGTATGAAAATTTGGGCATATGCTGCTGCTCTGATTGGTTGGGCAGCGCAGGCGCAAGTCGCGCAGCCCACCCTCCCTGCGAAAGCGGCCGTGCCTTCAACCCCTGACAATGCCAGGCAACTCGCCTTGAGCCGTCCTGTTGGGCAAATCGGCCACGCCTCGTGGTATGGTGAAGACCACCGCGGCAGGCTCATGGCCAATGGCGAGCGGTTCGACCCCGATAAACTCATCGCGGCTTCGTGGTTTTATCCTTTGGGAACGCGCGTCCGCGTAACTGTCAGGACCGCGCCCAACGTTCTCAACCCACCGCCGCCGCGAAGCGTGGTGGTCACGATTACAGACCGCGGTCCACACGACCGGCTGGTCCGCGGTGGCCGGATTATCGACCTCAGCCGCGAAGTGTTCCGCCGCCTCGGCGATCTGGACGTGGGGCTCATCGAAGTTACCGTTCGCCCTGAGGAGGCGCCTGGGCCCATCGCCATGCGCTCCGCGGGGTGATCACCGCATATCCCTGCGCACCGACTTCCAGTACAGAAAAGTCAACGCATGTCGCAACCACCGCCGTGGTGTTGCCGCCGCGGATTTTATGACTGACCCGCTTGTCTCCATTATCATGCGGTCGTTCAACGAAGGTTGGGCGCTTCGTCAAACCTTGCCCGCGCTGCGTTGGCAAACCTATCGCAACTGGGAGTTGATCGTAATTGATTCCGGGTCCACTGACGGCTCGCAGGACCTCATTCGCTCCGTCAGTCCAAACCATTTCATCCAGCTCAGGCCCGAGGAATACAACCCCAGCCGCGTGATGAATCGAGGCATGGAACTCGCCCGGTCCGAGAACTGTATTTTTCTGAACGCCGACGCCACGCCGGTGGATGACAACTGGCTGCGGCCGCTGGCAACCGCGTTGGTCGATCCGCAACATGCGGCCGTTTACGGACGCCAGATTCCCCGGCCCGATTGCCGCGCTGTTTTCGCGCACGACTACGACCGTTGCTTCGGCCCGCAACGCGAAGTCGACCGCTGGGACCATTTCTTCAGCATGGTCAGCAGCGGTTTGCGCAAGGATGTCTGGTCGCACCGCGGCTTCCTCGAAAAGATGCAGTATTCCGAAGACGACGAGTACACCCGCTGGTGCCGCGCCCAGGGTTACAAAGTTGTCTACTGCCCCGAATCGGTCGTGATTCATTCGCACAATTACACTCCGGCTCAGGCCTATCGCCGCAGCTACGGCGAAGGCCGCGCGCTCGCTGCCGTTTGGGAGCATGGCCCCGCTCAATTCAATTTCAAAAGGACCGTCGTCGCAGGCTGGCTCAATGACATTCGTCGCGACCTGACGTATTGCGCGCGCCAGCAACGCCTTTCCGAGTGGCCGTACGCCGTTCGCATCCGCTGGAAGCAGCGCCGCGCTCGCCTCCTTGGATTCCGCGATGGCTGGTCGCACTACCGCACTCAACCTCATGGCAACGACCTTTGCTTCACCGCCCCCGCTCACCTCGCGTGAGGCGTCGCCCGCGCGAAACACCCAGGCTGGACGAGCGCTTTCCCCTCTCCCTCGGGGAGAGGGTCAGGGTGAGGGACAAACTGGTTCTCGCTATACCGTCGATGGCAGCGACGCCCTCGAAAATCAACTCCACTCCTCGTGCGAATCAATCAAAACCGCTGTCCTTGAACGATTACCCCCAGGCAGTATCGAAGGCCTGTTGCTGGGCGGCGGCTATGGCCGCGGTGAAGGAGGCGTTCTCAACGCTCGCGACGGAGAGCGCCCCTACAACGATCTCGAATTCTACATTTTTGTCCGTGGAAATCGCCACGCCTTCGAATTTCGCCATCGCGATACGTTCGAACGCCTGAGCCACGACCTTTCGCCCACGGTCGGCCTCGAAGTCGAATTCAAAATCATGTCCCTCGACGAACTCCGTCGCACCCCGGTCTCGATGTTCTTTTACGACATGATCGCCGGCCACAAATGGCTCATCGGCGACGACACACTTTTCCGCGGCTGCGATCATCATCGCGCTGCCCATCTCCTGCCGCTCACCGAAACGACGCGTCTGCTCATGAACCGCTGCACGGGCCTGCTCTTCGCGCGCGAACACCTCACCGTGGAACCTTTCGAAGACGAGAATGCCGATTTTGTGCGCCGCAACATTCGCAAGGCGCAGCTCGCCTTTGGCGACGCCATCCTCGCGGCCTTTGGCCGTTACCATTGGAGCTGCCGCCAACGGCACGAGCGGCTGAACAATCTCACTGTTTCACTGCCCTGGCGTTCCGCTTTGATCGAGCACCACGCGCACGGCCTCGACTTCAAGCTCCATCCTTTCAAGAGCGAGGAATCGCGCGACCAGCTTGCGTCCGAGTTGAACCAGATCATCGCGTTTGCCGGCGACCTTTGGCTGTGGCTGGAGAGCAAACGCCTGCATCACTTATTCATCTCCGCGCGCCATTACGCGACCAACACACTCCCCAAATGGCCCGACTCGAAGCGCGCCCGCAACCTTCTTCAAAACCTGAAACTGCTCCGCCGCCCCGTGTTTTCAGGCATGCTGCGCCACCCCCGCGAGCGTATCCTCGAATCCCTCGCCCTGCTGCTCTGGGAACCCCTGGCCCTGACCGACTCCGCGTTGCGCATCCGTCTCGCCCGCAACCTCCGCGCCACGATCACCGACCGCCCCGCTGTCGTCCGCCGTTACGCCCAACTCTGGTCCCGCGTGAGCTAACTTGTGGCAGACGATACAATCCCAAAGGGATTGTGCCTCTAGCCCAGGGTTGCGAGGCACGAGCTACCCTGGGGCGTGATCTGCAAATACGCCCAACCGCAACGCGGTTGCGGCCATCCCGTCGCTACCAAAATGGCAATTGGGCTCGTGAACGGCGCCGCAATGGATAACTCTTGGAATATGCCTCAGTCGCTTTCCGCCGTTTACATTCATTTGGTGTTTTCCACAAAGGATCGCAAGCCGTTCCTGCGCGACAAAACTACGCGCGAGGCGCTGCACGCTTACCTTGGGAGTGTTTCGAGAGAACTCGATTGCTCGCCCATACTCGTAGGCGGCGTGGAGGATCACGTTCATTTACTGGCGCGACTGGGTCGCACGATCACACAGGCTGAATGGGTGAAAGAATTGAAGCGCGTGTCTAATCTTTGGCTGAAGGAACGCGGTGGTGAATATGTGGACTTCGGGTGGCAAGGAGGTTATGCAGCTTTTTCTGTGAGCCAATCGAACGTGAAACAAGTTACGGACTATATCGCGGAGCAACAGGAACATCATCGGAAGATCGGTTTTCAGGACGAGTTGCGCGCGTTGTTGCGTCGTCACGAGATCGAATGGGATGAGAAATATGTATGGGACTAGATCGTCATTAGCTCGGATGGGCCACAACCGCTTTGCGGTTGATCTGTCGCCACCATGCATCCCAGGGTAGCTCGTGCCTCGCAACCCTGGGCTTCAAGCCAGAATCCCGTTGGGATTCAATCCGTGTGTTCGTAGTAATGAACCATCTTCCAGGCGTCGGCTAATGAGATGCCATCCCGTTGCTGACGATAAAGCGGATGCGGCGATTCTTCCAAAACGATCCTTGGCCGCAGTCCGCCTCCTCGATAGTGGGCCATCGTCTTCAACTCCAGTGTGGGCTCGGAATAGTAGGCGATCTTCGTGGACAGCCATCCAAAGAACGGGCCAATTTCAGCCGAGTCAAAGTGCTCGCGGTACGTCTCAAAATTTTCCTTTTTATGCGACACCCAAACGCCCCATCCAAACTCATGCTCGTAGTCATGAACTGGAATCTCGATGACTCCATGAATGAAAAAGTCGCGTCCTTCGATGATACAAAGGTCTTCGGTCAAAAGGCTGTTCGGGTCCTTGGCTAACTCACCAGCCCAGTGAAACGGCGCCGCGAAGCCGATGTGTGGCAAGTCGGTATGCTCTCGCCCGCAGATCACGCACTTGTAGGACATAAGATGTCGTTCAACGCTGCGGCTCATCTCGTCATATCTGGCCCATCGGCCAAACGATACCCCACCTCGATCGCCAGCCGCGCTGGAACCTGAAGCACCGGCAGATCGGCCGCGAAATACGCGGGACGCGAGTAAATCTCTGCGCAGGGGCCCAACCAACCGGGAATTCGTCCATTGTGCCTGGCTGCCTCGGCGACGCCAACGCAGAACAGGTATGTAAGCGAGAGAACCGTCAGCACGGCGAACAGGCAGAACCAAAGAGACAGCGTGGCAGTTTTCGTCGCCAGCGCAGTCTTATTTGGCTCGCTTCCCGTTCCTAATCTCATACTCATGCCACGAACTCCCGCCGCCTTCACCGCTGCGAACCCAACGGAAGCCCAGCTTCTCAATCACGCGTATCGAAGCCAGATTCTTCGCGTTGATCCCGGCTTCGATGCGCGACAGGCCCAGTTGCCCGAAGCCACGCGCAATGAACGCCCGCCCGGCCTCAGTCGCCAGCCCGCGTCCCCAATATGGACGCGCCAGGTAAAACGCAATGAGGGCCTCTCCCGGAACTACTTCATTCGCGTCATTGCGCAGGGGATAAAGGCCACACCGGCCAATGTAGCGTCCCTCCGGCTTGAACACCGTCGCCAGAAGGCCCATCGACTTCGGCCGCAGCCAAGCCTCTCGAAAACTCCGTTCCAGTTCAGCGCGAGGATGCACCGGTTGCGGCGATCGATACACCGGATCGGATTCCATCTCACAAAACCGCTCCAGGTCGCTTTCCTCATGCGGCCGAAACAACAGCCTACCTGTTTCAAGTCTGCTCATTCCAAATCCAGGGCCTCGAGAACCGTCACTGTAGGCCTCGACCAGGAACTCATCGAACGAAGCCGCTCAAATTCGCAAAATCGGTCAAGCACTTTTTTCACGAAAAAATGTCCGCTCGTGTCCGCTCGTGTCACTTCCTGTCCGCTCCTGTCACATTCATAAGTCGCATCGAACGTAGTTCGCAAAAACCCATGATATGATCCGCGCATGGACAGAGATGCTGTCGAGAGACGAGAAGTCGGTGTTGAGCGCCCGCTTGCGGGGACTCTTTCCTTGCGCCATCGCGACTTTGAAAAGCCCGCGAGGCAAAATGCGTACATTATGCGTACATTATGCGTACAAAATGCATACAAAAACGCGATTGTGATTTTTTACTCGCGTGGCATCAACCACTTACAACTTCAGACCTGAAAAGTGTATGCATTTTCAGGTCTCGCGGGCTTCGTTCTCCGATCCAAAACTGAACAAAACTGACCGTTTCTGACCAAAACTGACCGAAAATGCCAGGGGCCTCCTATACAAACCAATTTCTGATCCGCGCCGCCACTCGCGACGACTTTGCCGAATGGCGCCGCATGCGCGCTGCGCTTTGGCCGGACTGCCCCGCCGACATGCACGACCTCGAAATGGCCGAACAACTCAGCAGCACCGATTTCGCAGTCTTTGTCCATCCACGCAGCGACGGCAAGCTCGGCGGTTTTATCGAACTGTCCGTGCGCGCTCGCGTCGATGGCACGATGTCGCCCCGCGTCGGCTACGTGGAAGGCTGGTACGCCGATCCCGATCTGCGGGGCAAAGGCGTGGGGCGTGCGCTCATCCATCGCGCCGAAACCTGGGCCCGGGAAAAGGGCTTCACCGAACTCGCCAGTGATGCCGAACTCCAAAACGACGACAGCATTCGCGCCCACCACGCGCTCGGTTTTCGCGAAACGTTTCGCGAAA
>Ga0075418_10001555_pt1 | contig 26084 bp, 25 predicted proteins | sample SoiMetdeltSBSDD2_FD_81776 | JGI IMG/M metagenome (GOLD analysis project Ga0075418, IMG submission 81776) | Bulk soil microbial communities from a Populus tree surrounding site in Tennessee, USA - Soil MetaG P. deltoides SBSDD2 | ecosystem: Environmental > Terrestrial > Soil > Tree plantation...
GTCGTGATCGCCGCGATCACCTCGTGCACGAACACCTCGAACCCGACGGTCATGATCGGCGCCGGACTCCTCGCCCGGAACGCGGTTGCGCGGGGGCTCCGCGTCAACCCGGCCGTGAAGACGTCGCTCGCGCCCGGCTCGAAGGCCGTCACGGGCTACCTCGAGGCCGCCGGCCTCATGGACCCGCTCGAGACGCTCGGCTTCGCGCTCGCCGGCTATGGCTGCACGACCTGCATCGGCAACTCCGGGCCGCTCGATACGCCGATCGCGGACGCGATCGAAGGCCAGCACCTGGTCGCCGCGGCGGTCCTGTCCGGCAATCGGAACTTCGAGGGCCGGATCCATCCCCTCGCGCGCGCCGCCTACCTCGCCTCGCCGCCGCTCGTCGTCGCGTTCGCGCTGGCGGGCCGGGTCGACATCGACCTCACCGAGCAGCCGCTCGGGCTCGGCGACGACGGGCTGCCGGTCTTCCTCGACGACGTCTGGCCGAAACCCGAAGAGATCCGCTCGATCATCGACGGCTCGATCGACCCGGAGCTCTTCCGACAGACCTACGCGGTCGTCTTCGACGGCGACGACCGCTGGCGGGCGCTGCCCGTCCCCGCCGGTAACCGCTACGCCTGGGATCCGGCGTCAACGTATGTCGCGCGACCTTCGTTCCTTGAAGGGCTCGAACGGGAGCCGGCGCCGCTCTCGGACATCGTCGACGCGCGCGTGCTCGCCGTCGTCGGCGATTCGGTCACCACGGATCACATCTCACCGGCCGGTTCGATCTCGCCGTCCTCACCCGCGGGCACGTGGCTCCAGCGCCGTGGCGTCGGGCCGCTCGAGTTCAATTCGTACGGCGCACGGCGCGGCCAGCACGAGGTCATGGCCCGTGGCACCTTCGCGAACATCCGGCTCCGGAACGTGCTCGCCGAAGGTCGCGAAGGCCCGTACACGCGCCACCAGCCCGACGGCGAGGAGATGTTCATCTACGACGCGGCGATTCGCTACGCGGCGGACGCCGTCCCGCTGATCGTCATCGCCGGCAAGGAGTACGGCTCGGGCTCGTCCCGCGACTGGGCGGCGAAGGGTCCCCTCCTCCTCGGGATCCGGGCCGCAATCGCCGAGAGCTTTGAGCGGATCCACCGCTCGAACCTCGTCGGGATGGGCATCCTGCCCCTGGAGTTCCTGCCCGGCGAGACGCCCGCATCGCTCGGCCTGACGGGCCGGGAGTCGTACACGATCCATGGCATCGCCGGCGGTCTGGCGCCCCGTCAACGGCTGACGGTGAATGCGCGCGCCGATCGCGGTCGCGAGACCACCTTCGAGGTGATCGCCCGCCTGGACGGACCGATCGAGGTCGACTACTACCGCCACGGCGGCATCCTGCCGGCCGTGCTGAGACGCCTCCTTGCGGAGCCTGAACCCACGGAGCCCGCGGGAGCGTAAGGACCGACATGCGGGTCCGGCAGGGGGCGTTGGTTCTGGCGATTGCGATGGCAACGTTCGCCTGCGGCTCGTCTCCTGGCCAGTCGACCGCGCCGGCGAGCACGCCCCAGGCATCAACGGCGAACGGGTCGCCCGTGCCGGCGTCGGGCCAGCCGGCGAGCGTGCCGGGCTGCCCGAACTACGTCCTCGAGCCCGAGACCGGGCCCCTGCCGAGCGAACTCACCGAGGACGGCCCGATCGCCCAGGGTCAGGGGCGCCTGCAGAACGACATCGCCCTCGCCCAGCAATACGGGGCAGGTCACGCAGATGACTTTGGATCGATCCGGTTCGAGAACGTCCCCAGGGTGCGCATCGTGATCGGCTTCGTCGCGAATCTCGAATCGCATTGCACGGCGCTGCGCGACCTTCTCGAGTTCCCTGACGACTTCGAGATCATCTGGTCGCCTGCCACCGAGGCCGACCTCACCACCATCCTTGGGGAAATCAGCGCGACGTATCGCCAACACCTGGTGGGCGCTGGGCTGATGAGCGACTCGATCGAGGTGACGCTGCGTGCCGACGGCGAAGCAACGGCTGCAGAGATCACCACGGCGTACGGCAGTCTCGTTGACATCTGGGTGGGCATGCTCCACTACCCGGATCGGAGGCTCGGCGAGGGCGCCAGTTGCGCAACCCTTATGCCGGAGCCTGCGGTCGGGCTGCCCTTGCGCGCGGCAGTGAAGCGCCTCACCCGGACTGAGATCCGGTCCGGCGCTGACTTCGAAGGCGACGTCACCGTACTGAACTTCGGGACGACGGCGTTCGACTTCGAGTCAGGCCGCCCGCTTACGGCGCTCCTGTTCGCGCCCGACAGAACCACACCGATCGGCGCCTATGTCGGCAACGTCGCAGGTACCGGCGCCGGTGCGCTCATCGAGCCCGGCGGAACGTACGACCTGGACTTCCTTGGTGGGACGGCCTCCTGCGATCCCGCCGTGGGCTACGCCGTCCCGCCGGGAGACGCATTCGTCGTCGTGCCGGTGGACGTGTACAAGCGTACGGATCCGAACGGACCGGCGCAGTTCCTGAAGCTCTTCTCCGAGCCCATGCCGATCCGGATCGTGCCGTGAAGGTGGTGGGCGATACTGGGCTCGAACCAGTGACCTTGCGGATGTGAACCGCACGCTCTGACCAACTGAGCTAATCGCCCGTCGTCCGGGCAGCGGCCGCAGCCGTGCCGGGGCGGGAATGATAACCCGGCCTTGTCGCGCCGAAGCGAGGCGGGCTAGACCCCGAGGTCTGGCCAGCGCGCCCGAACGGCGGCTGCCGCGACCGCGTCGACGGCGACTCGCTTCAGCCGGCCCGTTCGTCCGGCGGCAAGGCGCAGCGCGGAGCGCGGGACGCGGAGCTCGCGGGCGAGCAGGCGGAGCAGCGCCTCGTTGGCCGTGCCGTCGATCGGCGGCGCCGCGACGCGGACGATGAGCTCACCGTCCGTCACGCCCATGACCTTATCCACGCCGGAATGCGGCGTGAGGCGGACTGCGAACGTCTGGTCGGGTTGGGCCATGGGGCGGTTATTCTCGCTCATTCGACTAGGTCAGTGCTTGGATGAACAGACTGAGCACGATGCAGACGACGAGCGGCGAGAAGTCGAGCATGCCTGTCGAGGGCATGACCCGCCGCACCGGCGCCAGCAAAGGCTCTGTCATTGTGACGAGGAATGCGCCTCCGCGCGAGCGTCCGCCCGGATCGACGAACGAGGCCAACACGCGGCCAATGACGAGGATCCAGAGCGCGATCAGCGAGAACCTCAGCAGGTTCAACAGGAAGAGCGTGCCCACGCCGCGAGAATAACAGCGACACGCGCGTCAGGCCGCCGGCCGCTCGCCGAAGAGCGCCCGCCCAATCCGCACGATCGTCGCACCCTCCTCAACGGCCACGTCGAAGTCGTCGGACATGCCCATTGACAGCGCACTCCCGAGCGCGTCGTGGCGGCTCCGCAGCCGGTCGCGGAGCTCGCGCAGGGCGCGGAACGTTGGCCGGGCCGCGTCAGGCTCGTCGACCAGCCGGCCGACCGTCATCAGCCCGTCGATCGACAGGTGCGGCAGCGCGAGCAGCTCCGGCAGCGCCGCTTCGACGTCCGCCGCCGTGAACCCGGCCTTCCGGCGGTCGGCGTCGACGTTGACCTGGAGGAGCACCGGCCACGGCCGCGTCCGCAGCTCCGCGGCCACGCGGTCGAGGCGGCGGGCGAGGTCCAGGGAGCTCACGGTTTCGACGGACTCGAAGATCTCGGCCGCCTTGCGCACCTTGTTCGACTGCAGCGGGCCGACCATGACCCAGTGGCTGCCGACCACCTCCGCCGCCTTCGCGGCGGCCTCCTGGACGCGGTTCTCGCCGAAGAGGTGGATCCCGCCGGCAATCGCCGAGCGCAGCCGCGGGATCGAGACGGTCTTGCTGACGGCGACCAGCGTCACGTCCGCGGGGTCGCGCCGCACGGCGTCGCAGGCGCGCGCGATGCGGTCCTCGACACGTGCCCGGGCGATCGACAGCGCGGCGGCCTCGGCCGGGTCAGCGGCCGGCAGCGCCGGGCTGGGCTCCACCGAGGCGGGCTAGCCCTTGCGGCGGAGGAAGCTCGGGATCTCGAGGTCGTCGGCGTCGAAGCCGCGGCTCTTCGCCGGCACGGGTTCGACCACCGAGCGCGCCGGCCGAGTCGCCGTCTCCCCGTTGTTCGGGGCGGACGGCGCATCCGGCACGCCGACGTCGGCAAGCTGGCTGCGCTGGCGCTCGAGCTCCTCGAGGAAATCCCGCGGCGCGCGCTGGGTCGATTCCCCCTGGCCGCTCGCGGCCATGACGGGACGGCCCGGGCGCCGGCCGTCGAAGCCGGTCGCGATGACGGTGATCATGACTTCCTCGCCGAGCCGCTCGTTGAAGCTCGTGCCGAAGATGATGTTCGCCTCGGGGTCCGCGGCGGCCCGGATCTCCTCGGCCGCTTCGGTGACCTCGTAGAGCGACATGTTGGACGAGCCGGCGATGTTGAACAGGATGCCTTGGGCGCCTGCGATGTCGACCTCGAGCAGCGGGCTGGAGATCGCCTGGCGGGCGGCGCTCACCGCGCGGTCCTCGCCGGACGCCTTGCCGATGCCCATGAGCGCCGAGCCGGCGTCCTTCATGACGGTGCGCACGTCGGCGAAGTCGAGGTTGATCAGGCCCGGCACCGTGATGATGTCGCTGATGCCCTGGACGCCCTGGCGGAGGACGTCGTCGACGACCCGGAACGCGTCGAGGATCGAGGTGTTCTTCTGGACGACGTCCTTGAGGCGGTCGTTCGGAATCGTGATCAGCGTGTCGACCTTGGCCTTGAGCTCCTCGGCCGCCTTCTCGGCGGTCAGCCGGCGCTTCGCGCCCTCGAAGCTGAAGGGCTTCGTCACGACGCCGATCGTCAGCGCGCCGGCTTCCTTGGCAATCTCCGCGACGACGGGCGCGGCGCCGGAGCCGGTCCCGCCGCCGAGGCCGGAGGTGATGAAGACCATGTCCGAGCCATCCAGGGCCGCGCCGATCTTCTCGGCGTCCTCCTCAGCCGCACGCTGGCCGATCGAGGCGTCGCCACCGGCGCCGAGGCCGCGCGTGATCTTGTCGCCGATCCGGATCTTGTGGGGCGCGTCCGACTGGAGCAATGCCTGCGCATCCGTGTTGAGGGCGATGAACTCGACGCCCATCATCTCGGCCCGGATCATCCGGTTGACGGCGTTCGAGCCGCCGCCCCCCACCCCGATGACGCGGATCAGCGCGAAGTTCTCCGAATCCGAACGCAGGGCCATCGCCGTTCCTCCAATGGCCTTCCCGGGGCCGGGTTGTTCAGCTCATCGAGTATCCCGGTCCCGGTCCCGGCTCGGACGCGCGGGCGGAGGGTCGCGGGTTCGGGCGAGTCTACCACCCGACCAGCCGGGCGTGCCCTTTCGAAACCGCGGGCAGGGCTCGATTCGGGTCGCGGCGAGCCGGCTCGGCGGTGCGTCGAGGCACCGCACGGAAGAAGGGTTTCCGGGCCGCTCCTCGGCGGCTGAGCCCGCCTACGGAAAGAGGTTGCGAAGCGCGTCCCGGATGCGGCCGAGGAGACCACCCGCCGGCGCCGACTCGTAGCGGCCGGTATCGCCGCTCTCGAGCATCGACGCGCCCCAGCGGAGCAATCCAATGCTCGTCGAGTAGCCCGGATTGAGGATGTGCTCGGTCAGGCCGCCGACACCGCCGGGCGAGGCAACCCGGACGGGCATCTGGAGGACTTCGCGGCCAAGCTCCGCGATGCCCGCGAGCTGGGCGCCGCCGCCGGTGAGGATGATGCCCGCCGGCAGCATGCCGGCGCCGGCGCTGCGCATCTCGGCAGCGAGCAGCTCGAACGTCTCGCGCATCCGGGCTTCGATGATCCGGCAGAGCTCAAGCCGGCTGATTGTCCGGCCGGCCTCCTCGCCGAGCACCGAGACGCTGATCTCCTCGTCCGCATCGACCGTCTTGAGATCGCACGTCCCGTGCCGGATCTTCAGCTCCTCGGCGACCGGCAGCGAGGTCTTGATGCCGATCGCGATGTCGTTCGTCACGTAGCCGCCGCCGACCGGAAGCACGCCGGTGTAGAACGGCGAGCCCTCCATGAAGAGGGCGAGATCCACGGTCCCCGCGCCCATGTCCGCGACCGCGACGCCGAGCTCGCGTTCCGTCTCGTTGAGGACGGCCTCGGCCGAGGCCAGCGAGTTGACGACGAGCTCGTCGATCTTTACGCCGGCGCTCGTCACGCACTTCGTGAGGTTCTGGATCACCGTCGCCGGCGCCGTGACGATGTGGGTCTCGACCTCGAGCCGGAGCGCGATCATCCCGAGCGGGTCCTTGACGCCCTCCTGCCCGTCGACGATGAAGCCGCGCCGCTCGACGTGGAGGATCTCGCGGTTCGCCGGGATCGAGACGGCGCGCGCGACCTCGATCGCGCGCTGGACGTCCTCGCGGCTCACCTCGCGGGTGTGGGCGGTGACGGCGACCTGGCCGGTCGAGTTCAGGCTTTCGACCTGGACGCCGCCGACACCGACGAACGCGCGGTCGATCTTCCAGCCCGACAGGCGTTCGGCCTGCTCGACCGCCGCGACGATCGCGTTGACCGTCTGGTCGATGTTGACGACGGCGCCCTTCTTCAGCCCCGACGACTTGACCGTCCCATGGCCGATGACGTCGAGCTCGCTGTCGCGGCCGACGGAGCCGATGAGGGCACAGACCTTGCTCGTGCCGACGTCGATCGCGACGAGGATCGCCTGGCGTTCCACGGTGCTGGTCTGTTCCTCCTAGATGAAGTGGCGCCGGATGAGCGCGACGTTGTTGAAGATCCGGAGCCCGAACGTGATCAGTGCGACGAGGTAAAGGTCGAGGCTGAGGCGGTCGCCGATGAAGGTCAGGATGACGGCCACGAGGGCGTTGACGACAAAGCCGCTGATGAAGATCCGATTGTCATAGACACCGTCGAGCTCCGCGCGAACGGCTCCGAGGACCGAATCGAGCGCGGCGAGAATCGCCACGGCCGAGTAGCGGCTGAACTCGAAGCTGACGGTGACGTTGAGGACGAGCCCGAGCAGGACGCCCACGAGGAGGCCTGCCAGGGGAAGCAACACTCGGCGCTGTCCTCGCTCCGCTCCGTTTGGGCAAGGCTACTCGACGCGGGATCGGCGGGGCAACTCGCGCGGTCGGTCACGGGGTGGCTGCGCCGCTCGGGCTCGGCAGTGGTGTGGGCTTCGGGACGTATGTGCCGTTGCGGTCGTCCGCGAGGATCACCCGGTCGACGCCGCCCTCGCGCCCCTCGAGCAGGCTCCGCAGCAGCCGGACCTGGCCGGGGATGAGCTCGGTCGTCCGCAGGTTCGGTGTGTAGAAGCCGAAGATCGCCGTCCAGCCGACCGGGTCCGCGGTGACGACAAAGCCGTTCGCATCCGAGATGCTGACGACCAGCTGGGTCGCCGCGCTGCCGACGTCGGCGGGCTCGAGCGACGCCAGGCGGGCCGCGGCATCGAGGTCGACGACCGGGATCGCCGAGCCGACGCCGAGGTCGGTCAGGAGCGCGGCGCGATCGTCGCGGATGACCGGCATCCCGGCCGGTGCGCTGTCGGCGTCGGCGAGCTGGACGAACGCGACGCCGTCGCGAGCCACGAGGAATCGACGGCCGTCCGTCAGGCGCCAGACGAGGACGGCCTCGCGTTCGGTGACCCGGACGAGGAGCGTGTGCGGGAGGCGGACCTCGACGCGCGCGGCCGCGACCGGCGGCAGGCTCGCGATCCGTTCGGCGATCGGCGCGGTCCGAATGCCGACGAGGTTCGTCCCGGTGTCGACGCCAACGAGCTCGCGGACCGTGGCCTCGTCGGCCCAGCGCAGGCCGGACAGCTCGAGCCGCGATGGATCGAAGGCGAACGCGTCCGAGGCTCCGGCGCCGTAGATCGAGCCGCCGCTGAGGAGCAGGACGAGGAGCGCCGCGGCCCGGGTCGGTGAGAAGCCACCGCGAGCGGGTCGCAGGCGAGCGAGCCAGCCGAGCCGCGGCAGGCGCGGCAGTCGCGGCAGCCCGGGCAAGGCCAGGCGACGCGACGGACCGGGACGTCGGCGGGAGCCGGCCGTTGGCGTCGGCGACGGCCGAGGGATCTTCCTGAGCGTGCCGCCCCAGCGCCCCGACGACCGTGGCCGCGGCGGCTGGCGGCGCAGGCTCATCGCGGCAGGTCGGTTGACTGGAGGCGCTGCGTTGCCCGGGCGGCGTGTCGTTCGAGGGCGAGATCGACGACGCGCAGGCAGACCGCGCGGAAGTCGAGACCGCCCTCGGCCGGCATCGTCGGGAAGAGGCTGATCGGCGTGAAGCCAGGGATCGTGTTGATCTCGGAGAGGTACGAATCGTTGCCGACCACGAGGAAGTCGACGCGGGCGAAGCCCTCCGCCCCGATCGCCCGGTAGGCGTCCCGGGCGAGCTTGCGGATGAGCTCGCGCTGCGGGGTCGGCAGCTCGGCGCGGATCATCGTCTCGGAGAGGCCGGGCGTGTACTTCGCCGCGTAGTCGTAGAACTCGTGGCCGGCGATGACCTCGCCCGGCCCGTAGATGCCGAGCGGAGGCTCGTTGCCGATGACCGAGACCTCGAGGTCGCGCGCGCCGGCGAGATAGCGCTCGACGACCGCCCTCGTGTCATATCGAAACGCCAGCTCGAGCGCCGCCGCACGCTGGTCCGCGGCATGGGCCAGGGTCATGCCGACCGAGCTCCCGAGCCGCGCCGGCTTGACCATGAGCCGTGGGTCGCCATTCGCCGCGGCAAATGCTTCGAGCTCGAGCAGGACGCCGTCCCGCTCACGAGCCCAGCGGGCGTTCGTGACCTCGCGCCAGTCCGGGACCGGCAGGCCGAGGCCGCGCCAGAGCCGTTTCTGGAGCCCCTTGTCCATGCCGATCGCCGAGGCCGCCACGCCGGCGCCCGTGTAGGCGAGGCCGGCCGCGTCCAGCAAGGCCTGGATCGTGCCGTCTTCGCCGAACGGACCGTGGAGGGCGATGAAGACGAGCGGCTGGGGCGTCGCGCTCGCGAGTCGCTCGATCGCGGCTCCGACGCCGAGGGGGCCCTGAGCACCGAGCGCGGCCGGATCGTCGTAGGCCATCGCCTCGCGATCGCCGCGGCGATGGTCCGACGGCAGCCACCACCAGTCGCCTGCGAGATCGATGACGATCTCGCTGATGGACTCCCCGGCGCCGCGAAGCGCCTCGGCGATCGCCGTGCCCGAGACGATCGACACGTCATGCTCGGCGCTCGGGCCACCGAGGACGACGACGATCGGCGGCCGCCCGCCCGGCCCGTCAGATCCGCCCGGTCCGCCCGACCCGGTCATGGCGGCCACGGCCAGCCCGTCCAGTCGCCCGCGAACACGATCTCGGGGGTCAGTTCGATGCCGTCCCGGCGCAGGATCTCGGCGCGCACCTCGTCGGCCAGTCGGCGGACGTCTGCCGCGGTTCCTGCCTGGTCGTTGACGATGAAGTTGGCGTGCTTCTCGGAGACGACGGCCCCGCCAACGCGGCGGCCCTTGAGCCCGGCCCGGTCGATGAGCTCGCCGGCGCTCGGGCCCTCGTCCGGGTTCCGGAACACGCTGCCCGATGATGCCTGTCCAAGCGGCTGATGGGCCTGGCGCCAGTGCCGGATGTCGTCGAGGCGAGCCTTGATCTCGGTCTCCTTGGCCGGCTCGAGGCTGAAGCGAGCCGCCAGCACGAGCTCGCCGGCCCCGCTCTCGGCCTTGAAGCGGCTGTCGCGGTAGCGCAGGCCGAGCTCCGCCCCCGCGAGCCGGCGCTCAGAGCCGTCGGCCAGGAGCACGTCCGCGGATTCGATGACGCCCGCGACGTCCGCGCCGTGCGCGCCGGCGTTCGCCCAGACGGCGCCGCCGACCGTCCCCGGAATCGCCAGTCCGAACTCGAGGCCGCTGAGGCCTGCCTTCTGCGTCTCGGTCGCCGCTCGCGCCATCGCCACGCCAGCGTCGGCAACGAAGCTGGAGCCCTCGATCCGCGAGCCTTCGGCCCGGACATGGATGACGAGCCCCCGGATGCCGCGGTCGCTGATCACGAGGTTCGAGCCCCGTCCGAGGATGAACCACGGCAGCTCGCGCGCGCGCGCGAACTTCACGAGGGCCCGCAGCTCGAAGGCGTTGTGCGCGGTCGCAAAGAGATCGGCTGGCCCGCCGACGCGCATCGTCGTCTTGCGGGCGAGCGGCTCGTCGCGGGTCGCCCGGACGCCGAGCCGCCGCGCAAGCTCGCCGGCGAGCGCCGCGCCATCGAATGACTGCACCGCCATCACGCGGACGCCGCGCCACGCGCCCGAGCGTCCACCGCGAGCTGGTCGGGCAGCGGCTCGCGTTCGGCGAGGGCGAGGACGAGGTCGGCGATCGCATCGGCAGCGGCCGGCCTGGCCAGCTCGCGGGCGGCCGCGGCCATCGCGGCATGGCGCGCCGGGTCGCCGAGGATGGCGACGGCATCGACGAGCGCCGCCGCATCGAACGCCGCGTCATCGACGACGAGGGCGGCGCCGGCCGACGAGAAAGCCTCCGCGTTGGCGCGCTGGTGGCCGCCGGCGTGCGGGTACGGAACGACGACCATCGGCAGCCCGAACGCGGCGGCTTCGGCCAGGGTCGACGAGCCGGCCCGGCCGACGACCAGGTCCGCAGCCGCGAACGTCGCGAGCAGCTCGTCTCCGAGGAACGGCGAGGGTCGGTAACGCGATCGCGTCGCCGCGGGCAGCGTCTCGCGCACCGCGAGGGCTGGCGCATAGCCGTCGTTGCCGGTCACGTGGACGATTGTCGCCCGCTCGACGAGCTGCGGCAGCGCAGCCGTCACGGCCGTGTTCAACCGGCGCACGGCCTGCGAGCCGCCGAAGACGAGGACGACCCGCTCGTCGCCGATGAGCCCGAGACGCTCGCGCGCCGCCAGTCGGTCGATGCCGCGAACCTCGCGGATCGGCGTACCCGTCACGAGGCAGGGCTGGCGTCCGCCGAGGCCAAGCGCGGCGCACGTGGCTGAGAACGACACCGCGACGGCCCGGGCCAGCCGGGCCGTGAGCCGGACGCTCCGACCAGGGACGACGTTGCCCTCCCAGAGCAGCACCGGGATCCGGAGCACGGCTGCCGCGATCAGCACCGGGATCGCCACGTAGCCGCCGGTCGTGAAGATCGCAGCCGGCCGATCCCGGGCGAGGTCGAGCGCGGCCTGCGGCAGCGACGCGAGCAGCCGCAGCGGATCGAGCAGCGCGTGGACGTTCAGCCCGACGCTGCGGAGCGAGCGCAGCCACAACCGGCCCAGCGGCAGGCCGGCCGCGGGAACGAGCTGTGACTCGAAACCGCGACGGCCGCCCAGCCAGCGCAGCTCAGGCGGAGCCGGGCGCGCGCGAAGCGACGCGGCGACGGCGAGAGCCGGGTAGATGTGCCCGCCCGTTCCGCCCGCCGCGATCAGGAGTCGCATCCTGTTCGACGTTGCCTCCCTCGATGGTCTCGCGCGAGATCGACAACAGGATGCCGACCGCAGCGAAGCTCACGATGAGCGATGAGCCGCCCGCGCTGATGAACGGCAGGGTGATGCCGGTGACCGGCAGGATCGCCACGACGACGCCGATGTTGATCACGGCCTGGACCGCGAGCCAGCCCGTGATCCCGACCGCCAGGAGCGCACCGAACGTATCGGGCGCGTTCAACGCTGTGCGGGCGCCGGCGTAGCCGAGGATCAGGAACAGGGCGATGACGATCGCCGCGCCGAAGAACCCGAACTCCTCGCCGATGACCGCGAAGATGAAGTCATTCCAGGCATTCGGCAGGTACAGGCCACCGGCGAGCCGACCCTGGCCGAGGCCCTCGCCGAAGACGCCGCCAGAACCGAGCGCGAGGAGCCCCTGGACCGTGTGGAAACCGGCGCCCGAGGGGTCCGCCCAGGGATCGAGAAACGCCCGGATCCGGTTCATCTGGTAGCGCTCGAGGCCGACGACGATCGCCGCAGCCGCGCCGACGAGGGCAAGCCCGCCGAACTGCCAGATTCGCGCCCCGGCGACGAACAGCATGATGAAGACGGTCGCGGTGATGACCATCGTCGTGCCCAGGTCGGGCTCTTTGAAGACGAGCGCGATGATCGGCAGCGCGATGGCCAGGGCCGGCAGCAGGCCGCCGAAGAAGCTCTTCACCTTCGTCCCTCGCCGCGCCAGCCAGTGCGCGAGGACGATGACGAGGACGAGCTTCGCGATCTCGGCCGGGTGGATCGCCGGGAGCGGCCCGATGACGAGCCAGCGTGCAGATCCGCCAACGACGCGGTTCCAGCCGGGCACGAACACGAGGACGAGAAGCCCGGCAGCGACGAGATAGGCAGGCAGCGAGGTGATCCGCAGGAGCCGGTAGTCGATCCGCATGAGGACGAGCATCACGACGAGCCCGACGGCGGCCCAGAGGATCTGCGGCGCCACGATCGCGAGGGCATCGTCGCGGAGGACGTACGAGCGCATCGCGGACGACGAATAGACCATGAGGATGCCGATCAGCGAGAGCGCGACGACCGAGACGAGGATCGAGTAGTCCGGCCGGTGGAGCTCGCCGAGGGATCCAGCGAAGCGCCGGCCCGAGGCTGGTCGGGCAGCCCGGGGTCGCGGCGGCCCCGGCTCGACGCGCTCGATGACGCCGCTCGTCGCCGTCACGAGCCGGCGCTCCGAGAGGCCGCGATCCTGGCCACGCTCGCCTTGAACGCACGGCCGCGCTCTGCGTAGTCCGTGAACATGTCGAAGCTTGCCGCGGCCGGCGAGAGAAGGACGGTCGCCCCGGCCGTCGAGCCCTCGGTCATGGCGTCGCGCGCGAGGGCGGCGGCGCACTGGACGGCCGCATCGAGGTCGTCGGCACGTTCGATGCGGGCCAGTCCCGCCGCCTCGAACTGCCGGGCGAGGTCCGGCCCGCTCTCGCCGATGACGACCGCGGCGGCGGCTCGGCTGCCGACCTCGCGTGCCAGGGCCGACAGGTCGACGCCCTTGTCGCGGCCACCGGCGATCAGGACGATCGGCGGTTCGAACGCCTGCAGGGCGGCGATCACCGCGTCCGGCTGCGTGCCCTGCGAATCGTTGACGAAGCGAACGCCGTCGATGACCGCCACGGTCTCGAGGCGGTGCTCGACACCGCGGAACCCCCGAACAGCGACCCGGATCGCGACGGGCTCGATCCCGAAGAGCAGCCCCACGGCCGTGGCCGCGAGGGCGTTCGAGATGTTGTGGCGACCGGGGATCGCGAGGTCATCGAGCGCGACGATGCGACCGCCCTCGAGCGTCGTAGCGAGCCCACCCCCCGCGAGGCTGAGCCGGGACACGCCGTTTGCGACGATCCAGCCGGCGTCGACGCCGAGCCCGCCGGGCCGCGCGCGGCCGGTCGTGTAGGAAACGGCCGGGGCCGCGGTCGCCGCCGCGAACGAGGCGACGACCGCGTCGTCCGCGTTCAACACCACGGCGCCGCCGGCCGCAACGAGCTCCGCGAGCCGCCGCTTGACGGTCCGGTAGGCATCGAGCGAGCCGTGCCGGTCAAGGTGATCCGAGGTGACGTTCGTGTACACGCCAACGGTCGTCCCGCGCGAGAGCGTCGGCAGCTGCAGCTCGGAGAGCTCGACGACGACCCGATTCTCCGGCGTCAGCGCCTCGAGCTCGTCGATGAGCGGCCGGCCGATGTTGCCACCGAGGACCGCCGGGTGGTCCAGGTCGCAGGCCAGGATCGCGGCCGTCAGCGAGGCCGTTGTCGTCTTGCCTTTCGTGCCCGTGACGCCGATCGTCGGCGCCGGGCAGAGGCGCAGGAACAGGTCCGCCTCGGAAACGAGCGCGGGCGCGCCGGCCTCACCGGCTGCGCGCGCCGCGACGAGCGCCTGGAGCGCGGCCCGAAGCCGCGGCTCCGTTGTCGGGTAGTCCGGCGTGATCGAGGGCGAGGTGGTCACGAGCGCGGCGCCCGCCCACGTCGCCGCTGGCTCGACCTCCGGCCCCATCTGGAGGCGCACGGCGCGGCCACCGAGCCCGGCAATCGCTTCGCCAAGCTCGGACGCCGCCCGCCCGTCGTAGATCGTCACGTCAGCGCCGGCGTCCACGAGGAACCGTGCGAGCGCCGCACCGCTGCGGGCCAGCCCAAGCACGGTGACCGGACGGCCGCGCAGGGCGCCGGCCCGCACGGTCTCGAGCGTGAGCTGGTCCGGGTCGATGGTCGCCCCGGCGAAGCGTTCGGCCGTCATCGCCATCACTGCAGCCGGTCGATGGAGGCGAGGAAGAGGATGACGCCGAGGAGCGCGGCCAGGATGCCGATGATCCAGAAGCGCAGCGTGATCTTCTCCTCATCCCAACCGGACAGCTCGAAGTGATGGTGAAGCGGCGCCATCTTCAGGATCCGCTTGCCGCCGGTCAGCTTGAAGTAGCCGATCTGGAGGATGTCCGAGGACGTCTCGAGGACGAAGACGAAGCCGACGATGGGCAGGATCAGGATCTGGCCGCTGATGAGCGCCGTGACCGCGAGCGCCGCCCCGAGCGACAGGGCGCCGGCGTCGCCCATGAACACCTGGGCCGGGTGGACGTTGAACCACAGGAAGCCGAGCAGCGCGCCGATGACGAGCGCACAGAACAGCGCGAGATTCGGCTGGTTGCCAGTGGCGCCGCTGCCGTCCGGCAGCGGGACGACGTTGAGGAGCGAGACGAGGAGGTACGCGACGTAGGCGATCATCAGCGTCCCGCCGGCGAGCCCGTCGAGCCCGTCGGTGATGTTCACGCCGTTGCTCGTCGCGATGATCGCGAAGGCCGCGAAGGCGATGAACAGCCACGGCGCGATGTCGACCGCGCCGACGAACGGCACCGCGATCTGGTCGATCCGGTACGTCGTCTGGATCTGGAAGGCGATCAGCCCGGAGACGACCGCGAGCCAGAGAAGCTTCTGTCGGGCGGTGATCCCCTCACCCGTCCGCGCGTTCAGGTAGTCGTCGAACGCGCCGAGGAGGCCGACGAGGAGCATCGTCGCGAGCGGCGCGATCGCGCCACGCTGCGGCAGGCCCTGCAGCGCGATGAACAGCCCGACGATGACGATGATCAGGAGGAGACCGCCCATCGTCGGCGTCCCGTACTTGACCTGGTGCGACTCAGGGCCTTCGACGCGGATCTGCTTGACGAACCCGGCCCAGCGCAGCAGACGCAGATAGGCCGGCATGACGATGACGACGACGGCAAATGCGAGGAGCAGGCCCTGGATGAGCTCGACGGTCACGACGGCCGCTCGCCGAGCTCGGCGGCTAGGTCGTCGACGAGCACGTCGAGCGCCACGCCGCGGGACGCCTTCACGAGGACGACGTCCCCGGGCCGAAGCCGGCTGCGGAGCGCGTCGAGCGCGGCGTCGCGGTCATCGACGCGGAGGATGCGGGCGGAATCGAGGCCGGCCGTGCTCGCGCCCTCGGCGATGCCGGCCGCGCCAGCGCCGATAACGACGAGCAGGTCGACCGTCGCGGCGGCCGCGCTGCCGACGGCGGCGTGTGCCTCGTCCGAAGCGCTGCCGAGCTCGAGCATCTCGCCGAGCACGGCGACCCGACGGCCCGGGAGGCCGGCGAGGAGGTCGAGCGCCGCGGCCACGGAGCCGGGCGAGGCGTTGTAGCTGTCATCGACGATCCGGATGTCACCGACCCGGCGAATCGTCGCGCGATGGGGCGCTGACCAGCCCGCTGCGAGCCCGGCCGCGACCGCCGCTGGGTCAATCCCGGTGGCCAGGCCGACGGCCGCACCCGCGAGTGCGTTGTGGATCGACAGCCGGCCGAGGCCCGGGATGGCGACCGGCTGCCGGACGGCGCGTCCGGCGACCGTGGCCTGCAGGACGAAGCGCATCCCGTCGAAGCCGGCGGAGCGGACCTCGTCCGCGCGGACGTCGGCGTCCTCGGCAAAGCCGTAGGTCAGCGGCCGGGCAGCGGTCCGGGCGGCCATCCCGACGACCCGTTCGTCGTCTGCGTTCAGCACCGCGACGCCATCGCGCGGCAGGGCTTCGACCAGCTCGGCCTTCGCGTCCTCGATCGCGTCCAGGCTGCCGATTCGCGAGAGATGGACGCCCTCGACGGCGGTCACGACGCCAATCGACGGCCGGGCGAGACGGGCCAGGTCGGCAATCTCGCCACCGACGTACATGCCCATCTCGAGGACCGCGGCTTCGTGCTCCGGGCCCAGCCGCAGGAGCGTCAGCGGCAGGCCGATCTCGTTGTTCAGGTTGCCCTCGTTCTTGAGCGTGACCCGGCGCGTCGAGAGGACCGCGGCGATCGCTTCCTTCGTTGACGTCTTGGCGATGCTCCCGGTGATGCCGACCACCAGCGGCGAGAAGCGCGAGCGCCAGCCCGCGGCGATCGCCTGGAGCGCGCGAAGGCCGTCCCTGACCTGGATCACCGTCACGTCGCCGAAGGCCTCGAGCACGTCGGCCGCGGGCGGCGTCGTCACGACAAGCGCGGCCGCACCGGCGGCGGCAGCTTCGCCGAGGAAGCGGTGGCCGTCCGTCCGCTCGCCGGGCAGGGCCACGAACACCTCGCCGGGCTGCACCGCGCGGGAGTCGACGGCGCCGCCACGAATCGCTCGGGCAGACCGCTTGAGCAGGGTTCCCGCCGTGAGCCGCACGACCTCGTCGGCGGCCATCGCGGGTTCGGCCGCCGGGCGCGCCGCGGCCGCGTGGCGGACCTCGGTCATCGCGGCCAGTGTGGCATAGCCGTGCCCGATCACCGGCTCGAGGTCGTCACCGGCTCCACCACCGGCGGCAGCTCCGGCAGCAGGCCCGGCGTGTAGACCGCATCGGTCGCGATCCGCCGGAAGAGCTCGAACGAGCGAACCGGCAGGTTCAGGACACCGATCTTCGGGATCTTCGGGCGGCCCTCGTGGATCTGGACGGCGACGATGAGATCCGGGTGGTTGCGCTGGCGGCCGATGAACCCGACGAACGAGAAGTTGAAGATGTCGCCGCGCCACTGGCCCTTCGCGCTGTCCCAGATCTGGGCGGTACCGGTCTTGCCACCCACGGTGAACCCGTCGACGAGCGTGCCGGAGGCGTAGTTCGGCAGCTGGACGACGTGCTTGAGGAGGCTGGTGAGATCGGGCACGAGCTCGGGCGCGATGACCTGGCGACCCGGCTCGATCTGGGTGTCATGGCCGTCGATACCGGCGACGATGTGAGGCTCGACGAGCGTCCCGCCGTTGACCATCGCCGCGAACGCCCGGGCGAGCTGCATCGGTGTGACGGCGACGCCCTGGCCGAAGGAGCCGTTCGCGAGATCGATCTCGCGCCACGAGCTGATCGCGGGGTCGCGGACCAGTCCGCCGACCTCGCCCGCGAGGTCGATGCCCGTCGGCTGACCGAAGCCCATCCGCAGCCAGGCCTCGTGGAGGATCGCGGATGAGTCGTGCAGATTCGGCGCGAGCCCGAGGGCGACCTTCGCGGCGACGATGTTCCGCGAGTTCGCGATCGCGTCCTGGAGCTTCATCGTGCCCATGCTCTTGTGATCAGAGTTGCGGATCAGGGCCTTGCCGTCGTCGAGGACGAGGACCTTTTCGTCGTCGATCTTCGTGTTCAGGTCGATCGTCCCCTGCTCGAAGCCCGCGACGACGGTGAGCATCTTGAAGACCGATCCGGGCTCGTAGACCCGTGAGATCGTCGGGTCGATGAAGCGCGACGGATCCTCCGTCGCCGTCGTCCGGTAGTCGTTCGCGTCGTACGACGGGTATGACGCCGAGGCGTACACCTCGCCCGTGTACGGATCCAGAACGACGGCCGAGACGTTCGCCGCGTGGTCGGCGATCCAGGCCGCCAGGACCTCCTGCTCGACCGCGAGCTGGAGGCCGGCGTCGATCGTCAGGCGGAGGTCGGCCCCGGGCACGCCCGGCTGAACGATGAGCTCGGTGTCCGCGATCGCGCGACCGTTCGCGTCCTTCTCGGCCTCGTAGACGGTCGGCGAGCCGGCCAGGCGGTCGTCGTAGAACTGCTCGATGCCGTACTGGCCGTCGCCGTCGCGATTGACGAAGCCGAGGAGCTGCGCGGCGAGCGTCGACTTCGGGCCGCCGCCGGCCTGCGGATACACGCGCGCGGACTCCACCTCGAGGCTGATCCCCACGAGCTGGTTGTCGCGGATCGCCGTGCGCAGCTGCTCGGCCGTTTCCGATGCGACATCGCGAGCGAGGATCACGTACGGCCGATCGCTCTGGAGACGCTCGGCGAGGGCCACGCGCGCGACCGGGTCAAGGCCGAGGATGCCGGCGAGGACCTCGATGTCGGTCGATTGATCCGCCGGGCTCAGGCCCTTGGCTGCGGCGACGACGCGGACCCGGTCCACGGTCGTCGCGAGGACAACGGTGCCGCTGCGGTCGTAGATCGCGCCGCGCTGGTTCTCGACGACCATCCGCAGGTGCGTCTGGTCGTGGGCCATCGCCGAAAGCTCGTCATGCCGGACCAGCTGCCACCACGCGAGGCGCGAGACCAGCCCGCCGCCGACGAGGATGAGCAGCAGGACCAGGACGATGAGCCGGCGCCGGGAATCCGTCCGACCGAGCATGGCGCCGTTTGTTCGGCGATCAGCGAGCGGGCAGGACGATCGCCGCGTCGAGCTGGCCGAGGCCGGCGTCGAGGGCGAACTTGCGGATCGCGGGCTGGCCGCTCAGCCGGCTGAGATCCGATTCGAGGTCCCGAGCCCGGGCGTCGAGCCGGTCGTGCTGCGAGCCAAGCCGGACGATGTCGTAGCTCGTCGCCGACACGCGGACCGATTGCGCCAGCCACACGAATCCGACGAGGAACAGCAGCACGATCATGCCGAGGGCCGTCCCGAGCGGGCCGACATGCGGTCGCGGCATGAGCCCGAGACGAGCCCGAGCGCCACCACTGCGCGGCAGCGCAAGCACGCCGTCGAGGACCGGACCATTCGCGTTCCGGCCGTCGGTCCGACCGTCGGTCCGCGTACCCCTCCGTCCGCCAGCTGAGCCCCCGCCGAGGCGAAGGCCGAAGCCGCGGGGTCGGGCACCCTCGTAGACAGCCATCAGTCAGAGAACCCGAAGCGCATGCGCGGAGCGCGCGGGTCGAAGAACGAGAGCGGGTCGGCCTGCGGCGCGTCGACCGGGTCTGACCATTCGAACTCGACCCGGCCGTGGTCGCGTCGGCGCTCGAGTCGCTCGTGCAGCTCGTGCTGGCGGCGCCCGTAGTTCCGGCGACGGTTGCTCGTGTGGCGCTTGCTCACCTGGGCTCCTCCTTCCTCCGGTGATGGCTCATGGCACGGCGGCTCCTCCCCGCCGTCCCGCTGATCGCTGGGCGGTTGCGCCGCTAGGCGGCCAGCCGTTCGGCGGCGCGCAGGCGCGCGCTGCGAGCGCGAGGGTTGGCGGCGAGCTCGGCCGGTCCGGCGGTCAGCCCCTTCGGGATGACGAGCCGGAGCCGCGGCGCCCGCCCGCAGACACAGACCGGGGCGATCGGCGGACAGGTGCAGCCCCGTCGCTCGGCCTGCATGAAGCGCTTGACGATCCGATCCTCGAGCGAGTGGTAGCTGAGGACGACGAGGCGACCGCCGGGCCGCAGCAGCTCGAGCGCGGCCCGCAGGCCCGCTTCGAGCGCATCGAGCTCCTCGTTGACCGCGATCCGCAGCGCCTGGAAGACGCGCGTTGCCGGGTGGACACGGCGTCGTCCCGGCGCCCTGCTCGGAGCGACGCGCTCCACGAGCTCGGCGAGCTCCTCCGCGGTCCGGATCGGGCTGGCGTGTCGCTCACGAACGATCGCCCGCGCAATCCGGCCCGCGAAGGGCTCCTCGCCATACCGGCGGAAGAGCCCCGTCAGCGCAGCCTCATCGAGGCTGGCGAGGAGCTCCGCCGCCGGCATTCCCCGGCGGTCATCGAAACGCATGTCGAGCGGCCCGCCGGCTCGAAAGCCGAAGCCGCGCTCGCGATCCGCGAGCTGGAATGACGAGAGCCCGAGGTCGAAGAGCGCCCCGTCGACGCTCCCGAAGCCCGCCGCCGGCGCCACGTCCGCGAGGTCGCGGAAGTTCGCCTGGCGGAGAACCAATCGCCGCCCGAAGCGCGGCCCCAGCCGACGCCGGACCCGGGCGATCGCCGCCCGATCCGCGTCAAGCCCGAGGACGCGGCCGTCGGGGTTGGCGGCCTCCAGGATCCGCTCGGTGTGCCCACCGCCGCCGACCGTGGCGTCGATCTGAAGGCTGCCGGGCGCAGGCGCAAGTGTCGTCATGACCTCCTCCGCCAGCACCGGCAGGTGCCCATCCTTCGTCACTCCTCCACCGTCATTGGTCGGATCCCGCGCGGATCCTGGAAGCGCATGTGGTCGCTAGATCCCGATGCCCTGGATGGCCTTCGCGAACGCGTCCGGGTCGTCCATCGCTCGCCGGTACTCGGACCAGCGCTTCGGCGACCAGATCTCGGCGCGGTCGCGGGCCCCGATGACCACGGCCTCGCCCTCGAGGCCGACCTCCTGGCGCAGGTACGCGGGGATGAGGAGTCGGCCCTGCTTGTCGAGCTCGACTTCGATCGCCCCGGCGAAGACCTGCCGCCCGAACAGGCGGGATCCAGCGTCGGTGATGGGCAGCCCGGCGACCTTCGCAACGAGGTCTGCCCATCCAGCTTGGGTATGGATCGCGAGACATCCGTCGATCCAGCGCGACAGGTAGGCACCGACGGCGATCGGCGCGCGGAACTTCGCGGGGACGGCGAGCCGTCCCTTGTCGTCCACCGAGTGCCGGTACTCGCCGGTGAACACCTGTCGGGCTACCCCAGGTGCAGAAGCTGTGGCGAGCCCCTCTCCGGACCCGCCCTCGTCAGCGCCGCGACGCGTGACTCAGTCGATGCGTCGTGTCGCCGATGGCGCCTGGGTGGAGTCGTTGGGGTGGCTGCGTCGCCGGATCCGCCGGCCTCGCCTCCCGATTCCCCACTTCTCCCCACTTCTCGCCACTTCCGCGGATAGTAGCAGTCAGCGGAGGGCCGTCAAGCCCGATTTCGCAGTCCGAATCCGGCCGCCCGGCACCGTCCGACGCTGGCGGCCTTTCATGCCAGATGACACCCAGGTGAGCACTCGCCAGCGAGTTGCTGTCAGATGAGCGCCCGAGTGAGCATCTGGCAGAGACTGATGGCGAGCTCGTGCGTGGCGTCGGCGGCGTTGCACGGCCGCCGACGTCTGGCGCTCACCCCAGTGTCGTCTGGCGGGAACCGCGAGTTGAGAAGCGCCAATCAGCCGGGAGGCGGCAGGGTCAGCACCTCGCCCGGGTGGATGACGCTCGGGTCGGTGATCCAGGGATTCAGCTCGAGGATCGTGTCGACCGGGATCGTGAACCGGCGCGAGATCCGGCCGAGGCTGTCGTCCGTTTGGATCGTGTAGAGGTAGCAGTCGGGCTTGTCCGGACAGGGCACGAGCAGCGCAAGTCGCGGGTCAGGCGTCGGGGTTGGCGGCGCCGGCGTCGGTGACGGCGTGGGTTCGGGCGTCAGGAGCGGGGTCGCCGTTGGTTCGGGCGTCGGCGTGGCGACGACGGGCGACTCGCTGGCGACGGCGACCGTTGACGGCTCGGGCGTTCCGATCGGGATCGACAGCCCGCCACGCGTCAGCATGAACGACACCGAAAGCAGCGCGCTGCCGACGAGGAACAGCACCGCCGCGAGCACGGCGGCCGATGGTCCCTGCGGTCGCTCGACATAGCGCTTCGTCGGTCCGATCGCCTTCGTCGCCGCCGCGCGGACCTCGCGCAGGTCCTCGATCAGCTCGTCGCCCGGTGTCTGCGTGACCGGCGGGTTGACCGGCGGGGTGACCGGCGGCGTGGGCGTCGATCCGGTCGGCTCAGCGCCGGGACCGGCAACGGGGTCGGCGGCGACCTCCGCTTCCGCCTCACGCGCGGCTTCTGCCTCTGCGCGCGCTCCGGGATCGGTATCGTCGGCCTTCCGGCGGCGGCGCCGGCGACCCCTCACCGCCTCGTCGTCCACGCTCCCTCACTGCACCGGCCTGTCGGTCGGCGAGTGACTCTAGTACCTTTTGTCGGTCGCCGCCCCGCTCGCCCGGTGTTAGGCTCCGCGCCCGAACCGGCCGTTCGGCCGGTGTGGAAGGACCTGAGACTGGACTCCCGCGTGGCCCTGCCGATCTCCGCCGCCGCTGCTCGGACCGATGCCGATGCCTATCACCTCGCGCCGCATCGCATCCGACGCTGCACGTTTCGCCGGATGATCGACGTCCACACGAAGAACGAGCGGGTCTTCGAGGTCGAGTGCCTCTACCCGGATCGGAAAGTCCCGATCCCCCTGGGCGACCTCGAATCGGCGATGCCCATCTGCAACGACTGCATCGCGCCGCACATCTTCCGACCCGACGAGGACTGACCTTCTCGATTTGGGACTTCTGGGTTATCGAACCTCGTTCCGAGGTGGGGCACGCTGACGGCGATGGTGCTGAAGACGCCGATCGCACTCGATGCCGACGCGCAGGGCGCGGTTGACGGAGACGCTGGCTCCTATCTCGACGAGCTGATCGAAAGCGTCAGCCCGGTCGCGGCCGAGGACACCGGACCCGGCGCGGTCGAGGAGGTCGAGCTCGCCGGTCCCCATCTGCGCCTCTCGGGAGGCATCGCGCTTGGCCGGTTCCGACGTCTGTCCGACGTCGTCAACCATGGCCAGGGTCTGATCCTCCTGCACGACGCAACCGTGCTCCGAAGGAACGGCACTCCCACCCGAGTCACCACGCCGAGCATCTGGGTCAACCCCGCCGAGATCACGCTGATCGGCCAGTCGACGACGTTCCAGGATGAGACCGCGCCCGCGGACCTGCGCGTCCAGAAGGAAGCGCGCCTGCTCATCGTTGTGACGCCCGGACACACCCTCACCGCCGAGATCTACATCCCCATCGGTGGCGCGCTGAGCGCGTTCATCGAGTCGACCGAGCCGGCCTTCATTCCGATCACGGATGTGCGGGCACGATCTCTGGCGGATCGTCGGGTCATCACTCGGTATCAGTTCGCCCTGCTCAACCGGCGCCACGTCGTCGCGGCGACCGAAGCGGACGGCGAGAGCCTGAAGGATCGCCGCCTCCTGTAGGCGGGCTCCCTACACGCGGCAAAGCGCCGGCGAGACGGCCTGTAAGCCGAGTTCTGTGCCGCGATCGCTCGCGGCGACGGCCATCCATCTGAGGCCGCCGGTTGCCCGACGGCTCATGCGGCCGACCCGAGGGCTGGGCAGCGCGCCTCTCCCCCCGGCGAACCGGGGTTGCGCCCTCCTATTTGGCCTTGCTCCGGGCAGAGTTTGCCGCGTTTCACTCCGGCTGGTGGCTCACACCACCGGCCGGCATCGTCACTGTGGCACTGGTCCTCGCCTCACGGCGGACGGGCGTTACCCGCTGCCCTGCGCTGGGGAGCTCGGACTTTCCTCACGCCACGGGTTGCCCCGTGCCGCGCGGCCATCCGGCCGTCTCGCCGGCCGCGGAATTCTACGCTCGAATGTTCGAGCCGCCGCGTCAGCCGCCGGGCCGGCGGACGACGACGGCCGGGCCGCCCGAGGCGACCCGGTCGATGGCCTCGTTCGCCAAGGCGTCTGCCGTGGAGTTCTGGGCTCGTCGAACGTGCGCCGCTGCCCAGCCGCCCGGGAAGGTTCGAAGCGTCTGGAGCGTCGTCGCCCATAGGGGCCGCAGCTTCAGGTCCTTCACCCGCCAGCGGCCGTTGAGCTGCTCGACGATGAGCTTCGAGTCCAGGAGGAGCTCCACGCGCTCCGCGCCCAGCTCGCGGGCCAGCTCGACCGCGCGGACCACGCCCGTGTATTCGGCGACGTTGTTCGTTTGATGGCCGAGGAACTCGGAGATTGTCGCGTCGGGCGGCGCCAGCGGGTCGCGGGCATCAACCCGGGACAGGTCGTACAAGGCGGCTCCGGACGAGGCCGGTCCGGGGTTGCCGCGCGCGGCACCGTCGGTCCGGATCACGTACCCGCGGGCGGAGCCCGCGATAGCTGGTTCGAGATCGCCGAACAGCGTCACCCCGGCGGCGGCTCGCCGCCGCCCTTCGGCAGGATCGGCAGCTCGGCGCCGGCCACCGAGCCCGGCTTGCGGCCGCGCAGCTTCCGCCAGGCCCACTGCAGCGGGTCGTAGTACTCGTCCGCGACGCGCTCCTTGAGCGGGATGATCGCGTTGTCGGTGATCTTGATGTGCTCCGGGCAGACCTCGGTGCAGCACTTCGTGATGTTGCAGTAGCCGATGCCGCCGGCATCCTTGAGGTATTCGAGCCGGTTGCCCTCGTCGATCGGGTGCATCTCGAGTCCCGCCGCGCGAACGAGGAACCGGGGGCCCATGAACGGCTTCTCGGTCTCGTGGTTCCGGAGGACATGGCAGACGTCCTGGCACAGGAAGCACTCGATGCACTTCCGGTACTCCTGGACCCGGTCGATGTCTTCCTGCTGCCAGCGCCAGTCGGCCTGCGGGACGCCCTCGGGCGGCGTGAACGGCTGGATCGTCCGGTTGACCGCGTAGTTCCACGAGACGTCCGTCACGAGGTCCCGGATCAACGGGAAGGCGCGCATCGGCTCGACGGTGATCGTGGCGTCAGGTTCGAAGTCAGACAGGCGCGTCTTGCACGTCAGGCTTGGCTTGCCGTTGACCTCCGCGCTGCAGGAGCCGCACTTTGCGGCCTTGCAGTTCCAGCGCACGGCCAGGTCCGGCGCCGCGTGACCCTGAATCCAGTGGAGGGCGTCGAGGACGACCATCCCCTCCTCCACTGGCACGTCGAAGTCCTCGAAGTGCTCGGCTTCCGTCGGGCTGCCGCGCGAGACGCGGAGATGCGCGTTCGGCATCGAACCCTCCTCAGTGGGCCGCGCTGCCGAGGAGCCCCTTGAGCTCCCCGGGAAGCGTGGGCAGCGCCGCCGTGCCGACCCGCATCGCGCCATTCTCGGCGCGCGAGACGACGCTGTTCAGGCCGCCCCAGCGTTCGTCGTCGGTCGCGGGGAAGTCGAGGCGGCTGTGGGCGCCGCGGCTCTCCGTTCGTTGCTTCGCGCTCCGCGCGACGGCCTCGGCCACGGTCAGGAGGTTGCCGACCTCGAAGACGAGGTTCCAGCCCGGGTTGAACGCCCGCCCACCCGCGACCTTCGCCGTCGCGTGGCGCGACCGCAGCGCCGCGAGCTCATGGAGCGCCGTCTCGAGGTCCGCCTCCAGGCGGAAGATCCCGACGAGCGACTGCATCGTCGCCTGGAGGTCGCGCTGAATCGCGTACGGGTCCTCGCCGGCGACCCGCTCGAGCGGCGCGGCGAGCTCGGCCAGGCCGCGCTGAACCTGGATGGGATCGAGATACGGCTCGCGCGTCATGCGCTGTGCCGACGCAGCGGCCGCGGCCCCGGTCCGCTGGCCGAAGACGAGGAGGTCGGACAGGGAGTTGCCGCCCAGCCGGTTCGCGCCGTGCATCCCGCCGGCAACTTCGCCGGCCGCAAAGAGTCCGTCGACCGTCGTCTGACCGGTGTCGGCATCGACCCGGATGCCACCCATCATGTAGTGCGTCGTCGGGCCGACCTCCATCGGCCCCGCCGTGATGTCGACGTCGGCCAGCTCCTTGAACTGGTCGTACATCGACGGGAGCTTGCGCCGGACGTGCTCGGCCGGCAGGTAGCTGATGTCCAGGAAGACGCCGCCGTGCGGCGAGCCGCGGCCCTCTTTGACCTCGGTGTAGATCGCCCGTGCAACGTTGTCTCGCGTCGAGAGCTCGGGCGGTCGTCGAGCGTCGGTCGTGCGGCCCGCCGAAAGCGCCTTCACCCAGGCCGTCGCTTCGGCATCGCTGGCGGCGTACTCGGCTCTACGCTCGTCCGGCAGGTACTTCCACATGAACCGCTCGCCGTCCTTGTTGCGCAGGATCCCGCCCTCGCCGCGGACAGCTTCGGTGACGAGGAGTCCGCGAACGCCGGGCGGCCAGACCATGCCCGTCGGGTGGAACTGGACGAACTCCATGTCGATGAGCTCGGCGCCGGCGTTGTAGGCGAGGGCCTGTCCGTCGCCGCTGTACTCCCAGGAGTTCGAGGTGATCTCCCAGGCCTTGCCGATACCGCCTGTCGCGAGGACGACCGCCTTCGCCGGGAACGCGACCGGGCGGCCCGTCGTGCGCCAATAGCCGACCGCGCCGCCGACCCGATCGCCGCCCGTGATCAGGCGCGTGATCGTGCATTCCATGTAGAC
>Ga0075418_10001557_pt1 | contig 26078 bp, 29 predicted proteins | sample SoiMetdeltSBSDD2_FD_81776 | JGI IMG/M metagenome (GOLD analysis project Ga0075418, IMG submission 81776) | Bulk soil microbial communities from a Populus tree surrounding site in Tennessee, USA - Soil MetaG P. deltoides SBSDD2 | ecosystem: Environmental > Terrestrial > Soil > Tree plantation...
CAGTGCAGTCCCAGCTTGTCTAGGTTGCGGCCACGCTCGAACCCGGGCATGCCGCGCTCCAGCACTAGCAGCGTCAATCCACGGTGGCGATCGGGCGACGTGCGCACTGCCGTGATGACGAGGTCGGCGTTCTGTCCGTTCGTTATAAAGGTTTTGGCGCCGTTGACGACGAAGTGGTCGCCGGCGTCGACGGCGGACGTGCGGATGCCCGCGATATCGGATCCGGCTGCCGGCTCGGTCATGCCGATTGCCGCGATCAGATCGCCGCTGGCGAAACCGGGAAGCCAGCGGTCCTGCTGTTCGGGTGTGGTCAGATCGGCCAGGTATGGCAGGCAAATGTCGTTGTGGACCGCGAAACTCAAGCCGACCGCGCCGCAGTCGGCGTCCATGAACGCTTCGATCAAGATCTGGTTGTAGCGGAAGTCCCGCGCGCCGACGCCACCGAAACGTTCGTCGGCCGCGAAACCCAGCAACCCGACCGCGCCGGCTTTCGCGAACACCTCGCGCGGAATGATGCCGTCTGCTTCCCACTCGGCGATGTTGGGTGCGACTTCCTTGGCTGCGAAATCGCCAGCCAGCTCGGCGAACGCGCGGTGGTCGGCGTCGTAGTGCACCCGCTGCATGACCGGAGCGTAGGCATGTGCGCGGTGTTGGCGACGACGCATGTCCCGCTCAGTAGACAGGAGCGCCCGCGTCGGCGGCGGACGCTTCGATACTCGGTAGTCGTGACGACTGACGCCGAACTGCTGATCCATTTGCGCCAGGCCGACCCTGGCGTCCTCGTGGCGGTGCTGGCTCAGCTCACCGGCGATGCGTCGGTGATCGATCGGTTCGGACCGGCGATCTCGCACGTTCCCGACCCGCCCGAACGTGCGGGTGTAACCGACCCGGATACTGCGGACGCGCTCGTGGCGGCCGTTATCGAGGCATTGGATGCTCCGCGCTTTGCGGGCGCGCCCGCAACTGTCGACCCAGACCTCTTCACGCGACTACTGCCACTGGCGCTCGGCAGCGACGTCGACGACGAGTTCGTTCCGCTGTTGCTCGAGCAGGGTGGCTTCCAGCTCTCGCAGCCGACGCTGCCGCGAACCGTGCCGATTCCGGAAACATTTAAGGTGGCCATCGTCGGCGCTGGGCTTGCCGGCATCATCGCCGCGCTCGCCGCCGCCGATGCGGGGGTCGCGTACGAGATCTTCGACCGCAACAACGAAGTCGGCGGCACCTGGCTGACCACGACCTATCCGGGCATTGGCGTCGATACACCCGCGGCGTATTACTCGCTGTCGCGTGAAGTGAATCCGGATTGGTCGAGCTACTACCCGCAGGGCGGTGAGTATCAGTCCTACCTGGTGGCGCTGGCCGACAAGTACGGTCTGCGCGAGCACACCCGGTTCGGCACCGAGGTCGAGGCCTTGTGGTGGGACGAGGACCGCGATCACTGGCAGATCCATTCGGTTGATCGCGATGGCGATCGCGACGTCAGCTTCGCCCATGTGGTGATCACCGCCGCCGGCTACCTCAACCGACCACGCTTGCCGGACCTGCCCGGCCGAGACATATTCGCGGGCACCAGCATTCACTCCGCACTGTGGGATGCCTCGCTGGACCTCACGGGCAAGCGGGTGGCGATCATCGGCGCGGGCTGCACGGCGGTGCAGATCGTCGACGCCTGTGTCGATCAGGTGGACCACCTGACGGTGTTTCAGCGGCAGCCGCATTGGGTCGCGCCTCGCAAGCGGCTTTCCGATGATGTGCCCGAACACCGTCGGTACCTCGGCCGCCACCTGCCGCATTACGCGAAGTGGAACCGGCTGAAGTCGTTCTGGGGCACGGCGGACAATAACTATCCGGTCATCCTGCGGGACGCGGAATGGGCGAAGACCCATCTGTCGATCTCACCGGCCAACGACGTGCTGCTACAGATGTGCCTCGAGTACATCGACCGAACCTTCGGCGAGGGAACGGAATTGGCGAAGAAGGTGACTCCCGATTTCGCGCCGTACGGCAAGCGGATCATTCGCGATCCGGGTGGCTACTACGCGGCGCTGACCCGTAACCACGTCGACGTGGAAGCGAGCGAGCCCGCCGAGGTGAACGCCGATGGAATCGTGACGGCAGACGGCAGGCAGATCGACCTCGACGTGATCATCTACGCGACCGGGTATCACCTGGACTTTTTGTCCACCATCGACATTCGCGGCCGTGGCGGGCGCAGCCTGACCGACGAATGGGGGGACAGCCCCCGCGCATATCGCGGTGGCACGGTGCCGGGATTCCCCAATCTGTTCATCAACTCGGCGCCGAACTACAGCCCCGGGCACGGGGCGGGCGCTAATTTCTCCATGGAGGTGATGGCGCACTATATCGTCGAGTGCCTGCAACTGATGGCGCTGCGGGGCGCGACCACGATGGAAGTGACGCAGCAGGCGTACGACGAGTACGTGGATGGGATCGACGAGGCAATGGCGGGCACCGTCTGGTGTCACACCCCCAATGCGCACACCTACTACCGCTCCGGTTCGGGCCGGGTCGTGGTGGCCACCCCATACCGGCTGGTTGACCTCTGGCATCAGCACCGAGCGCCAATCGAAGAGCACTTCGAGCTCCTATGACGCAATTGCTCAGCGGCAAGACGGCTTTGGTCACCGGCAGCAGCCGGGGGATTGGTCGCGCGATTGCGCAGCGGCTGGCGGCCGAGAGTGCGACGGTCGTGGTGACGGCGCGATCCTACGAGCCGTCGGCGTCGGTGCGAGGAGGGGAGGCGCTGGCGATACCCGGCACGATCCGCGAAACAGTCGAGCTGATCGAGGAGGCCGGCGGAAAGGCGTTTGGTGTCGCCGCCGATCTCGAGGACACCGAACAGCGTGAGGGCCTCGTCAAAAAGGTGCTCGACCGCACGGGCCGCATCGACATCCTCGTCAACAATGCGGGATTCGCCGACTATGGGCTCGTCGAACACATGGAGATGGATACCTTCGACCGCACGGTGGAGCACTACTTGAGGACGCCGTTCGTGCTCGCCAAGGCGGCGGTACCGCATATGCGCAAGCAAGGGGCGGGCTGGATCGTCAACATCGGATCCGTTACCGGAGTTGCACCGATGCGGCCGTACCGTGAGTACAACAAGACCTCGGGCGATGTGGTCTACGCGTCGATGAAGGCCGCTCTGCACAGGTTCACGCAGGGGGTGGCGGCCGAGTTGGTCGATGCGAACATCGCGGTAAACTGTGTCGGTCCATCCACGGCTATTCACACACCTGGTGCGGCCCAACTGATCCCGGACACTTTCCCGACGGAACCCGTCGAGTATCTCGCCGAGACCGTGCTGGCGATGTGCTTCCTTCCGGCAGCCGAACGCACCGGGCTGGTCGCATTCAGCCTTCATTACCCGTGGTCGCAGAAGCTGACCGTTCACAGCCTGGACGGCGCCTCGGTGCTGCCGCCGTTGGAACCGCCGGTGACGGCCAACCCGAACATCCTGTCCGCCGGGATGTGACGTAAAGCCCAAGGAACACAAAGGGTGTAGAGAGCCTGCGGTGCCTGGAAACCGGTCCGCACACGCGCCTGCGCGGACCGGTCTCTTCAGGGTTAGGTGGCCGTCTCAGAGGCAGAGGGCGCTGCATCTGATGACACCGGCATGATGGGGATCTTCTTCATGGCGCTCGCTCGGGGATCGGGTGCCGCCGACGCAGCGGCGTGATTGTCGGCACCTCGGGTGTAGGTCCAGACGCAGAAGGGCTCACCCTCAGCGAATTTGAAGTCTTTGGGCGGCAGGTTGATGTCGAGCTTGCAACCTGGGAAAAAGGGAGCCGAGATCCGCTGCTCGAACGTGCAATTCATCCAGGCTCGCGCAGGCGGATACAGGCCTTCATCGGTGTATTTTTGCAGCACCTCGCAGCGGCGCATGTTGAGCACCACGTGATCTGGGTTGTGCACGATGTACTCGCCGCCGTAGCCGAGGGTGCCGTCGATACTGAGGCAGGCCAGTTTCAGGAAATCGACCACGTACACAGGCTCGATCTTCATCACCTTGGCCAGCTTGGGGTACTGGTAGTCGATGATGAGCTCGTAAAGGCCAGGGAGACCGAGCCAGACCTCTTCTTCGGGGATGATCTTCGTCCACTGGTCGATGAAGTAGTTGTGGCCCTTCAGGTATTGATCCCAGTAGGTCTTGATCAGCCGCATGAGGGCGTCCTTCGTCAGATCCTCGGTCTGGACATCGAACGGAATGGCTTGGTATTGGGCGTTCTTCCAATCCCAGCCCGGAGGTGCGATGAACCGGCCCATCGGCATCGCTTGGCGCATCCCGGCCCGAGACACCTCGGCGGCAATGTCCATAGCGGCGTTGATGCCCACTTTCTCGGCGTAGATCTTCACGTGGGCGTAGGGCACGAAGTTCAACGTGTCCTCGAACACCCGGGCCAGTCCGAGCAGGAAATTCCGCGAGAAGTCTTCGATATTGCCGACCTTCCCCATGAAGTCATGGGTGTAGTCGTCATAGTTCAGTTCGCTATTCATTTCGGGCTCTCCTTGACACTTCCACGGCGGGGTTGTGTCAGAATCTGCATGTATGTCAGAATCTGACAGCTAGATGTTAGGGTGCTGTCGACCGGAAGATGGCCAACATCCCACTGTGCGGGATCCGTTGCATAGTCAGGCGTTTCATGAATGGAGCCTCAGGTGAGCGCGCCGAGTAGACCAACTTTGACCGAGCGGCGTGCCGACGAGCTCCGGATGACGATCGCGCTCACCGCCCGCGACATCTTCCTCGCCGATGGATCCACCTCGGCGACTGTCGAGCGGATCTGCGAGGCGGTGGGGATAGCGCCGCGTACCTTTCACCGCCACTTCCCGGTCAAGGAAGACGTTGTGATGCCACTATTCCGTCGGTTCGGTGGTCTGAGCGTCGAAGTCCTGCAAGATGCTCCGCGCACGAGTGACACGGTCGAGACCCTGGTGAAGGCATTCTCGACAGAGGTTGCCAAGCGGGGCGAACTGGAGATCGACCGCAAGTTCATGTCGCTCATGATCACCGATCCCCAGTACCGGCTTCGTTGGTTGGACTGGGGCCAAGACTTCGCCGACCCGATCTCCGAATTCCTGGCCGAACGCGTCGATCTGGGTGGTGACCCGTTCATCCGCACACTGCCAGCCCAGCTGATAATCCAGATCTGCCGCCAGGCCTACGTTCATTGGGTGGCGCAGGGCAACTTCCGCAGTTTGGAATCAGCGTTACGTGCCGGGATGCTGATGGTCATCCGGGCATTACCACCTTTGACGCCCGAAGCCGTGGCGGCAGTCAAGTCAGGACCGACTCGGGCATCGCGCAAAAGCTATGGCACACGCGGTCGCGAACGATGACATCGGGGCATTCGGGATCGAACCAGCGGTCCACCACCGCCCAGTGGATCGGGTGCATCAGGTAAGGGCCCATCAGCCCGTCGACGTCGGTGAACTCCTGCTCAAAGACGTGAGTCCACTCAGACGTCCCGACGGGGTTGTCGACGCGGCTCAGCTGCCAGGCGGTAATGGTGTTCACGTAGCCCGGCATCAGTCGCAGTTCGTCTTCGAAGCGAGCGACGATGTGGGCGTCGGTGCCGGGAAGCACGCGCAGCAGCAGCGCGCGATACACGGTGCCGGTGTGGGAACCGCGAACAGAAGCGTCGCCTGAATAACAGGCGCCGTTGACACGCGTGATCGCGGAGTCGGTCAGTGTCACCGCGAAATCTGTTTCAACGGACCGCCATTGGTCTTCGCTGTCGAAGCGCAGGTGCACCAGGATGTCGCCGCCGTTGCGAACGCCCGGCAGCGTAGGCGCAACGAGCTGGTGTCGCGCCCTTGTGGCGGCGGCCCCGGCGCGCGCAGCGGCAAGCAGGCGGTCGCGATCGACTTCGGCGACGTCGAGCATCCGAGTGACGCTATACATCACAGAGTCGGTCGACGTCGGCCGCTGCGGCCGCCACGCTGCGCGTCCGTTCTTCCACGAGTTCGCCGATACCGTCCCACCACGGCCCGAGGGTGGGGTCCGGCCGACCTTTCCACGTCATCTCCCACCACGCCTGCGCGCTGGCCAGCGACCAGGTGATGGTCACCGTGTTGGATTGATCGTCGAACCAGATCGGTGGGCTGACCAAGACGTCGCGAAGCGTCATGCCGCGTGCGCGTGCGCCGGGGGCGTACTCGGCGAGGTAGCAGTCGACAAACTTGCGGGCACACCCAGGCCGGGTGACGACTCTGTCGATGACGTAGACCTCGGATCCGGTCACGTTGCGAGAGTGCGCCTCAAAGTCGTCGCCGGCAATGCCGCGTCCCGATACACGGGAGCTGTGGTCAGGAGACGGGACAACTCGCGGCACGTCTCGACGCGAGCTTGCTGCGCCAGGTCCAGTGCCGGCATTGTCATGAACCCGTGTATGCCGCCGTCGTATCGGCACTGCACCGTCAGCACCTCGGCAGCCTCCAGCGCGTTGCCGAATGCAACTGCCTCGTCCCGCAACGGATCGTGGCCGGCGATGACGACGACGGCGGGCGGCAGCCCACGCAAGTCTGCATTCAGCGGTGACGCATAGGGGTGTTCGCGATCGGCGGCCGAGGGCACGTACTGATCCCAGTACCACTGCAGTGCGGGGCGCGGGTTGTAGAAGCCCTTGCCGAACATGCGGTACGACTCGGTGTCGAAGTTCGGAGCGATCATCGGATACAGGAGCAGCTGTGCCACCAGCGACGGTGCTCCACGATCGCGCGCCATCAGTGCTGTGGCGGCCGCCAGGTTGCCGCCCGCGCTGTCGCCACCCACGACAACGCGGCCCGCATCGCCGCCGAGCGCATCCGCATTGCGGGCAGCCCACTGGGTTACCGCGAACATGTCCTCGGCGGCCGCCGGCCACCGGTATTCCGGCGCCAGCCGGTATGCAACCGAAACGACAACGGCGGGAATCAGATTCGCCAAGCTACGACAAAGGCCGTCGTGGCTGTCGAGATCGCAGAACACAAACCCGCCGCCATGGGCGTACACCAGCGTCGGCACCGGACCCGACATCGACGCCGGGCGGTAGATGCGTACCGCGACATCGCCTGCCGGGCCGTGAACGGACGCGTCACGGATCTCGCCGACCTCTTCGGGTGTCGACGACGCGACGAAACGTGACCGAATTGATGCCCGGGCCTCCGCGCCCGTCATCGTGTGTACGGGCGGAAATCCGGCGTCGAGCGCCTCGATGATTTCCGCGATCTGCGGGTCCAAACTCATGCCGGGATTGCGCGGAGCGCGCCACGGAGCGGACGCACTGGCTGCAGCGTCGGCGCCACCCGCTGCGGGCCGTCTTCGACGTTGCGCCATATGCCCATCGCTGTCATGCGCACGGGCGCGGCCAGGCGCTGATCGAACATCATCCGGTTCATCGGACCGCACACCGACACCGCGGCGACTGCTTCGCCAACGGCTCCGATCGGTGCTGCGACGCAACCGAATCCGGGCAGTGACTCTTCACGATCGAACGCCACCCCGTGGGCCCGAACCTTCGCGAGTTCGGCGGTCAGTTGTGCCGGCGTGCTGATCGAGTACCTCGTCTTGCGCGTGGCCAGATCGACGATGTCAGAGTCTTCCCTGTAGGCCAGCATCGCCTTGCCCACGGCCGCGCAATGCGCCGGCTGGCGTCCGCCGACGCGGGTGGGGATCGCCGCGGTCATCCGGTCGCCGATCTTCTCCAGGTACACCACGTCGGAGCCGTCGAGCACGGCGAGGTGTACGACGAGCCCCGTGGCGCGGTGGAGATCGTGCAGCAAGGGGATCGCCGCGCGATGCAGCCGGTCCTGGTGCACCGCGAGCGATCCGAGTTCAACGAGCCGCATGCCCAGCTCGTAGTCGCGGCCGCTCCGGCGCAGCCACCGAAGCTGAACCAACCGTTCGAGCATGCGATGCGCCGAGGACCGGGGCAGGCCCGTGCGGCGCACGATCTGGGCCAGCGTCAGCCGTCCGGGTCCGTCGAAGGCGTCCAACACCAGCGACACCCGGTCGATGACGGCACTCGGAGTGGTGGTTTCGACGGTGACGGTCATGACGCCTCCTCGCGATCGCATATGACTAATAGGAATATGACTGTTTGTACCATAGGTCTGTGGCTGCTGTCACATATGCATGCGAAATTGATCCGGCCCACAGCGGGCGCGCTGCGTTGAACTGCGTAAATGCGGTGGGAGGAGGTTGTCAGCCTTTGGCTGCGGCGCGGCCGGCACGGCGGCCGTAGAAACTGCCGTCGCCGAGGGAGATGCCGCTGGCGTAGCCCCACGCCGCGACGCCCGCTGTGCAGCGCCCCGCCGCATACAGGCCGGGGATCGCCTCGCCACTGACGTGCAGCACCTCTGAGTCCAGAGTGGTCTGGAGCCCGCCCAGTGTGAAGCCAGCGCAGCTTGCCCGCAGATCGATCGCGCCGACGGGCGTCCCGATCGGCTTCAACCATTCAAGTTTCTTGTGCAGCAACGGATCTTCGCCGCGCGCCGCGGCGTCGTTGTACACGTTGACCGTGGCTTGCAGCGATCCAGTAGGTAGTCCGATCTCGGATTCGAGTTCGGCGACTGTCTCGCAGATCCACGAGGCTGGGCGTTTGAGGAACGGTGTCGCGGAGGTCGCGGCCATCGCCTCCTCCTGCGCATCGCCATCGATGATCAGGTAGGCGGTGTCGTCTTGTTGGTAGAGCGTGAGCTGCCCGATGCGACCGGAGTACATGTCCTCGGGGACATAGCGCTGTCCGCGCCCGTTGACCAGGATGCCGCGGACGGTCTGCTGTGGATCGACTAGGAACGCCACCTCGGTGGCGTCCATGTGGGCCAGGTCGGCGCCGAGTGCCTGGGCCATCCGGATCGCCTGCCCGTCATGCTGTTCGATTGACGCGGCGGGACGCCCGACGAGCCGCGGTGCGTACTGCGCGAGCATTGCGTCGTTGTACGCGAAGCTGCCCGAGGCAAGGACAACGCCCCGTCGCGCGCGAATGGCGAGCGGCTTACCGTACTGGCGGGCGATGAGCCCAGCGACACGGCCGTCGGACTGCACCACCAACGACGATGCGTGGACGTCGTACACCGCCCGAACGCCTAATGACGTGGCGGTGTCGACCAGAGGCTTCATCAGCATGTAGCCGGCGCTGGCTTCGCCTGCCCGTTTGTTGGCCATCTGCGGAATATGGCCGCGCGGAGCGGGTTTCGCGATGATGTTGAACGGAAACGCGTTCTCGCCGCCAGTGAACATCAGACCTTCGTCCCCGGGCGGCTCCCAACCGGGCTCGCCCCAGAACACCGGCTTGAAGGGCACACCGCACCGCACCAGCCAGTCGAAAAGGTCAACGCTGCCGGCGCAGTAGTCGCCAACCCGGTTCTCGTCGGCGCCCGGGCCCATCGCCACATTCAGGAATGCCGCCATGTTGTCGACGGAATCGTCGAAGCCGCAGGCCTTTTGCAGCCTAGTGCCGCCGCCCAGGTAGATGAACCCACCCGCCATCGCGGCGGCCCCACCCCAGCCTCCTGTGCGTTCGACGACGAGGACGTCGGCACCGACCGAGGCGGCCTCGACCGCTGCGGCGGCACCGGCGATGCCGTATCCCGCGATTACGACATCGGCTTCGAAGTCCCAACTCTCGATCTGATCTGCCGGCTTGGGATGGACGTCGGTATCCATCGGCTAGATCCGCATCGCCGCGGGCGGCTCGCCGACCCACTGGTGACCCCAGTAGCTGTCAGCGGTGATTTCCTCTGCCGTGTAATATCTTTCGTCGACGCGCATGCCGTCGGTGCCGAACTCGATATCCCAATCGCCGGGTGCGCGGACGTAGAACGAGACCATTTTGTCGTTGGTGTGGCGGCCCAGCGTCGAGGACAGCTGGAAGCCCTCCGCGTTCACCCGGTCCAGCGCTTGGCCGACCGCGTCGAGGCTGTCGACTTCGACCATGACGTGGACGAGACCGGGCTTGTCCTGGTTCATTGCGGGACAGATGGCGAGGCTGTGGTGGCGCTCGTTGATGCCGAGGAACCGGACGCGGATCGGACCGAACTCCGGCGGGGCGGGCACTCGGAATGCGCCGCGCGAGCGGAAACCCAAGACGCCGGTGTAAAAGTCGAACAGGCCGTTCGCGTCGACCGCGGGCACCACCACATGGCCGAGCCCCTGATCGCCGGTGACGAACCGCGCCCCGAAGGGCGTCACGACCGGGCTGTGATCGAGAACCGCGCCGTGGAAGACCTCGAGCGTCGTACCCGCGGGGTCCTCGAACGTGATGACTTCCTCGACCCGGCGTTCGTCCGCCTCGGCGGCCGACAGTTCCTTGACCGCAACACCGGCAGCGTCCAAGACGACCTTGACTTCCTCCAGCGCGGCGTGGTCGCGCACCTCCCAGCCGACGGTCAATACCCGGTCGACGTCGCCGGGGACGACGATGATGCGTGCCGCGCGCTCGTCCATCCGTAGGTACAGCGCTGACGAGTTGGAACCCTTGCCCTCGGCGAATCCCAGGACGCCGAAGGCGAACTGGCGCCACCGGTCGATGTCGCTGGCCGCAACGGTGATGTATCCCAAGCTCTTGATGACGCTCATCTCTAGATCAGCGCCCGCAGGGGACCTTCGGGATCGACCCCGAATGAGCTCAAAGCGGACGCGTGGTACGGGGTGCCGGGAATGTGGATCGCGTGAGCGAGACCGGCGTGCGCGTCGCGCCAGAAGCGTTGCAGCGGTTTATCCATTCGCAAGGCGTTGCCTCCCGAGCGCGCGAAGATCTGGTCGACCGCCGTGACAGCGCGCCACGCCGCACGCACCTGCGTCCGGCGGCCCGCGGCGCGGTCCTCGAACGAGGCTTCCTTGCCGGAGTCGACGATGTCGTAGATGCGGTCGACATTGGCCAGCAGTTCCTGGCGGGCGGCGTTGATGTCTGCGGCGGCCTCACCGATCGCGTACATGACGTAGGGGTCGTCCTTGACCGCGCCGTAGGCGCCGACGCGGTCGCGCTGGTAATCCAGGTGGGCGGCGAGTGCTCCTTCAGCGATGCCAATCACCGCAGACGTGATCCCCAGCGGGAACATCGTTGACCACGGCATCAGGTACAGCGTCGAGGTCATGCCGGCCTTGCGCTGCGCGGTGCCGTCCATCACCTCGTTGGCATCCATCGTGCGGTAGGTGGGCACGAACGCGTCTTTGACGATGACGTCCTTCGACCCGGTTCCGCGCAGCCCGACCACATTCCACGAGTCTTCGACGATCTCGTAATCCTTGCGCGGCAGAATCATGTGCAGCATCTGCGGCGGCATCAACGGCTTTCCGTCGGCGTCGCCGAGCATTGCGCCGAGGATGATCCACTCGCACTGGTCGGTGCCCGAGCTGAACTGCCACCGGCCGTTGAAGATGTAGCCGCCGTCGACGGGCTTGGCCACCCCCTGCGGTGCGTACGGCGAAGCGACCCAGGTGTCGACGTCGTTGCCCCAGACCTCCTCGGCCACGCGGGGATCCGCGTACGCCAACTGGTACGGGTGCACGCCCACGACACCGTTGATCCATCCCGCAGCGGGGTCGAGCGACGCCGTGGCCATCACGGTTTCTGCGAACTCGCGAGGGTGGACTTCGTAGCCGTTGTAATTGGTGGGCTGCAGCAGCCTGATGTTGCCCGCTGCTTTCATCGCCTTGGTGGTCTGGTCAGTCAACCGGCCGATCTTCTCCGCCTCGGCGGCCTGCTCGCGCAGTTGGCCGGCCATCTCCATCACCCGGTCGATTACCCGCTCGGTCATCGTGTCGTCCTTACTGTGGGGGCGTGATTCATGGTCTACCGCAACCGGCGTTGGCGCCGCAGCCAATCCCGGTCAGCGGAACCGAGTCGGCGGTCAAAACTCGATCTGCACGTCGTCGGAGACGGGTCGGGCCTGGCAGGCCAGGATGAGGCCGGCCTGACGGTCCTCGGGTTCGAGAACGTCGCTCGGAGCCATGTCGACCTCGCCGGAAACGACGGTGCACACGCACGAGCCGCAGTGGCCTTCGCGGCACGAGTGGGGCACATCGATGCCCGCGGCGAGCATCACGTCGACGAGCGTGGATTGCCGCGGCCAACGGACTTGATGTCGATGTCCGTCGAGCTCCACCTCAGCGGTGGCGGCTGCTTCCAGCGTGTCGTCAGCTATAGACATGTCCGACATTGTGGGGGCGCGATTGTCGGCGGCAGCCGTGGGCGCCCGATGTTCGGGAGGGACCAACACGAGCGTCCGGTCACCGGGAAGCGACCCGCGGTGGTTAGCGCACACCCCCTACGGTCCCGATCGTGACCCTTGATGCCGTTGTTGTCGGTGCCGGTTTCGCGGGCTTGTACGCGTTGCACAAGTTGCGCTCGCAAGGGCTCTCGGTGCGGGTGTTCGAGGCGGCACCCGACGTGGGTGGTACCTGGTACTTCAACCGCTATCCCGGTGCTCGCTGCGATGTCGAAAGCGTCGACTACTGCTACTCCTTCTCCGACGAACTGCAGCAGGAGTGGAACTGGACCGAGAAGTACGCGACTCAGGCCGAAATACTGCGCTACATCAACTGGGTTACCGACAAACTCGACCTGCGTCGCGACATCACCTTCAGCACACGGGTTACGTCTGCGGTCCTCGACGAGCAAACGCTGCGCTGGACGGTGAGCACCGATAGCGGTGAGGTCGTCGCCGCCCGCTTCTGCATCATGGCCACCGGCCCGCTGTCGGCGGCCATGACACCGAAGTTCGACGGCCTGGACACGTTCGCAGGCGACCTCTACCACACCGCGCAGTGGCCGCATGAAGGCGTCGACTTCACCGGCAAACGGGTCGCCGTCATCGGCACGGGGTCCTCGGGCATTCAGTCGGTTCCCGTGATCGCCCAACAGACCGAGGCGCTCTACGTCTTCCAGCGCACACCGAACTTCAGCGTCCCGGCCGGGAACAAGCCGCTGACCGCCGCCGACGTCGCCGAGATCAAGGCGAACTACGACGAGCGGCGCCGACTCTCGTGGCGCAGCGGCGGCGGCTCACCGCATCTCGCTCACCCCAAGCTGACGATGGAGGCTTCTCCCGAGGAGCGGCGTCAGGCGTTCGAGAAGCGTTGGGAGCTGGGCGGTGTGCTGTTCTCGAAGACTTTCTCCGACCAGATGATCGACCCGGTCGCCAACGATGAGGCCAGGAAGTTTTACGAGGAGAAGGTCCGCGCCGTCATCGACGACCCGGAGGTCGCCGATCTGTTGATCCCCACCGATCATCCGATCGGCACCAAACGTATCTGCACCGACACCAACTACTTTCAGACCTTCAACGAGCCCCATGTGAAACTCGTCAGCGTGCGCAGGACGCCCATCGAGTCGATCGACGCGACCGGAATCAACACCACCGACGCGCACTATGACGTCGACGCGATCGTGCTCGCGACGGGCTTCGATGCGATGACCGGGACGCTGGCGAGAATCGACATCGTCGGCCGGGCCGGTGAAAAGCTGCGTGACGATTGGACCGATGGTCCGCGGACCTACCTGGGGCTTGGGGTGGACGGGTTCCCCAATTTGTTCCTGGTGTCCGGACCGGGCGCCCCAGCGGTGTTGGCCAACATGGTGTTGCACGCCGAAGCACATGTGAACTGGATCGCCGAGTGCATCACCTACCTTGACGAGCACGGCCACACCGGGATCGAGGCCACTCCGGATGCGGTGGACAATTGGATCGCCGAATGCGCCCAGCGCGCTGACACCACCCTGTTCCCCAAGGCGAATTCCTGGTACATGGGGGCCAACGTGCCGGGCAAGCCGCGGGTGTTCATGTTGTTCATCGGCGGTTTCGCGGTCTACAACGACATCTGTGCAGAGGTCGCCGACGCCGGTTACAAGGGTTTCAACCTGATCAAGGCGTCGTGATGTCCGGATTGCTCGACAAGGTCGCCGTTATCACAGGAGCCGCACGGGGCACCGGCCGCACCCATTGTGAGCGGTTCGCCGATGAGGGCGCGGACGTTATCGCGCTCGACATCCCCGCGGCAGCAACCGATCTGGGGGTCAGCGCGGCGGAGGTCGAGAAACGTGGACGACGTTGCGTAACGGGCTTGGCAGATGTGCGCGACCTCGATGCGCTGGCGGCGGCGGTCGGTGCCGGCGTCGCTGAACTTGGGCGGCTGGACGTCATCGTTGCCAATGCCGGCATCCACACCGCGGGCGCTGCGGCCTGGGAGCTGACCGAGGACGCGTGGCGAAACACGCTCGACGTCAACCTCACCGGAGTGTGGCACACCGTCAAGGCGGCCGTCGGCCATCTCGGAGACGACGGCGGGTCGATCGTGATCATCAGTTCCACCAACGGATTACGCGGCACGGCCAACACCGCGCATTACACGTCGAGCAAGCATGCGGTGGTCGGCCTGGCCCGTACGCTGGCCAACGAACTCGGCCCGAGGCGCATCCGGGTCAACACCGTCCATCCTGGTGCGGTCGCCACCGCGATGACGCTCAACGAAGCCACGTTCAGGCGGTTACGACCCGATCTGGAGAGCCCGACCGCCGATGATGTCACGGAGGTTCTGGCCGCAAGAAACCTGCTCCCTGTGCCATGGGTGGACCCCGTCGACGTCAGTAACGCCGTCGTGTTCTTGGCATCCGACGAGGCCCGCTACATCACGGGTACTCAGCTTGTCGTCGACGCCGGCCTGACCCAGAAGACTTCATGAGCGGTCGGCTAGCCGGCAAGGTCGCCTTGATCACCGGTGCGGCAAGGGGAATCGGGCGTGCGCAGGCAGTGCGTTTCGCGCAGGAGGGCGCCGACATCATCGCCCTCGACATCTGCGGTCCGGTGGACACCGTCGTCGTCCCGCCCGCCACGCCGTCCGATCTCCAGGAGACGGTCAGGTTGGTCGCCGACGCGGGTGGCCGCGTTGTCAGCGAGATCGTCGACGTCCGCGACACAGAAGCAGTGCAGGCCGCGACCGACCGCGGTGTCGACCAGCTTGGCGGTCTCGACGTTGTCTGCGCAACAGCAGGGATTACGTCGCGAGCGATGGCTGTCGATCTCAGTGAGAACGCCTGGCAGACAATGCTGGACGTCAACCTGACCGGCGTATGGCGGACGTGCCGCGCAACTGCGCCGCACCTCATAAATCGCGGTGCGGGGTCGATGATTCTGACCAGCTCAATCGCGGGCATGCGTGGCTTGGTCGGGGTGGCCCATTACACCGCGGCCAAGCACGGTGTCGTCGGGCTGATGCGTAGCTTGGCCAACGAGCTTGCACCGCACAACATTCGGGTCAACACGGTGCACCCCACCAATGTCGACACCCCGATGATCCAGAACGACCATGTCCGCGGTGCGTTCCGGCCCGACCTCGAGCGGGTGACCCGTGAGCAGTTCGGCGAGGCGGCGCGTTGCATGAACATGTTGCCCATCCCGTGGGTCGAGCCAATCGATGTCGCCAACGCCTGTCTGTTCCTCGCCTCGGACGAGGCGCGTTACATCACGGCCGTCGCGCTGCCGGTCGACGCGGGAAGCACCCAGCGCTGAATCCTATTCGCGCAGCAAGAAAGACCGAACTGTCGACTCGAACGCCTGCTTGGCCTCGATCATGGCCCAGTGCCCGCAGTTGGGGAACACGTGCAGCTCGGCGTTGGGAATGGTGCGCATCGGTAACAACGCCATGTCGAGCGGGCTGACGCGATCGTCACGGCCCCATGTCAAGAGCGTCGGTGCCTGAACTTTGTGCATGGTGGCCCAGGGCAGTGGCGCGTCGGAGTTGCGCATCGCGGTCATCATGGCGGCAAAAGCGGCCTTGCCGTACATGCGGCGTGCGCTCTCCAGCGTTGGCGGATCTGTCGCCAATGCCCAGCGTTCCTCGATCAGCTCATCGGTGACCAGCGCCGGGTCGTAGACCATTGAGTGCAGCCAGTCGACCAGCCGCTGGCGAGTCGGGTTCTCGGTGAACTCCTGCAGGAGCCTGATGCCTTCGCTCGGACCCGCCGTGAAGATGTTGGTGCCGATCCCGCCGATCGTGACGAGGCGGCGAACCTTGCCCGGATGACGGATTGCGAAATTAATGCCGACACCGCCACCCATCGAATTGCCGATGATGTCAACGACATCTAGGCCGAGCGTCTCGACAAAGGTGTCCACGGCACCGTAAGCGGTCGCCATCGGGTGACCGCCAAAGTCATCACTGACGCCGAAACCGGGGAATTCCACAATCAGGCAACGGAAATGCTCGGCGAATGTGGCAAGAATTCCGCGGAAGTTCCGCCAGCCGGTGACGCCGGGGCCGGAGCCGTGCAGAAGCAGCAGGGGAGGGCCCTCGCCTGCTTCGTGGTAGCGCAGGACACCGGCGTCAGTAGACATTTCACGAAGCGTGCCGTCGTAGGTCAACTCCACTGCCATAGCTTGGCATCGTGGCACAGAGCTTCGGGTGGCCCGTTCCGATCAGCGGGCGAAATGACGAAGGGGCACCCCTTGTGGGGGTGCCCCTTCGCTTTGGGCGGGTTACTTGACGTCGACGTAGACCGTCTTACCGGTGACAGTGGTTTCGAGGCTGTCACCCGGGTTGCCCGAATCGGTCCGGCTGTAGGTTTGGCCGGGCCGAACTGCGACCACGGTGGCTTGGTCCAACGGGGTCGAACCGATGTGGTTGACGATCACGTTGTAGCCGTCGGCCTGCAGTTGGTTGATGGTGTCCTGGGCGGTGCCCGGACCGGTCGGAGCGGCGCCCGCCGGTGCGGCCAGGCCAAGGATCGCGGCGGTCAATCCGCCGGCAAGTACAGCCGCGAATCCGAACTTCTTCATTTCTCGGTGCCTCTTCTTTTCGTCTTCTTCTGTTGTGTCGATTCGCTGCAGCTGCCTTGATAAACGACCAAGATCACCGCTTTAATTCCATTGGCAGGATTTGGTCCACCGTTGGCAGAAATAAATCTGTTGACGCGTGTGTGTGCTCGGGAGGACGCCGCACGACCCGACTGGCATGATCACCGGATGGTGCTCACGCCCGCCGCATCCGCGACCGTCCACCGGCTGCCGGCCATCCCGTCTACCGTGCACTGGGGGTACTTCGATCCACGACTCGAGCCGGCAATCACCATTGCCTCGGGCGATTTGGTGGCCATCGAGACGCTGACCCACCACGCCGGCGATGCACCCGATCTGCTGATGGATGCGGGCATCACGGACGTTTTCGACCGCGTCACCGACCGGGGGCCTGGCCCGCATCTGCTGACCGGCCCGATCGCCGTCGAGGGCTCCCGTCCTGGCGATGTGCTGCAGGTCGACATCCTCGAAGCCACGCCGCGGCTGCCGTACGGCTCCAACCTCGCTGCTCATTGGGGCTTTCTGTACCGCGAGAACCCGGTCGAACGCGTGACCATCTACCAGTTCGACACCGCAGCCCGCCTGGGCCGGGCGCTGTTCGGGTACGACTGGACTACGACGCCGCTGGCCGACCAGCCCGGCACGATCGTCGACCCTGACATGGACGCCCGCCAGCCTGCGCTGCCCGGCGTCGTCGTGCCCTTGCGGCCGCACTTCGGCACCATGGGTGTCGCTCCGGCCGCAGCTGAGCGCGTGTCGTCGGTGCCACCCGGTGACCATGGCGGCAACGTCGACAATTGGCGCGTCGGGTCAGGCGGGACGATGTACTACCCGGTGCAGGTGCCTGGCGGCCTGTTGTCCGTCGGCGACCCCCACGTCTCGCAGGGCGATGGCGAAGTCAGTGGCACCGCACTGGAGGCATCACTGAATGGCCTGTTGCGCTTGACCATTCGCCGTGATCTGCCGTTCACCGTGCCCGTCCTGGAGACCGACACCGAATTGCTGATCCACGGTTTCGGCGACACGCTCGACGAAGCGATGAAGGCCGCGGCGCTACGCACGCACGGCATTCTGCAGAGTTACCTTGGGCTTTCGCGCGCGGATGCCTACTCGTTCATGTCCGTCGCCGTCGACTTCACCGTCACGCAGGTAGTCGACCAGCGGCAGGGTGTGCATGGCCGAATCGACAAGCGCTGCTTCCCCCGCTGGACCGGGATACCGGCATGAGCGACAACGGGATTCGCTCTTTCACCTTCACTCCCGCCGACGGTGTGCCGCCAGCCGTCGCACCGTTCGCCCATGCCACCGCGGCCGGGCCGACGTTGTACGTCACCGGCCAGATGCCGACTGACGTCACCGGCGCGCTGGTCGGCGATTACGTCGCAATCCAAACCGATCAGGTGCTCCGCAACCTGATGCGCGTCACCGAGTTATGCGGCGGGGCACTGGACGACGTCGTCTCCGTCCGCGCCTACCTGCTCGACTGGAACGACTACGACGCCTTCAACGCCGCCTACGCCGCCTGGTTTCCCGACCGGCTGCCGTCGCGCACGTGTATCGGTGTCACCGGACTCGCGGTCGGTGCTCTCGTCGAGATCGATTGGGTGTGCTGGCGAAGCGACGGCTGGGGGGCCACAATCGGGTCATAGGGCCCGCGAGGCCAAAGGACCGCCGCGGGTTGGTCCGTCGAGGAGGACACCATGAGCATCCTCTACACACTCTCCGCGATCGGCGCCGCCGGGATCGGCGTGATCTGGCTGGCACTGCAGAACATCAGGGTGGTCAAGCAGTTCGAACGGGGCGTCGTCTACCGCTTCGGCCGGGTGCAGAGCCGCGTCCGGCCGCCCGGCCTGACGTGGCTGATCCCGATCGCTGATCGCCTGCAGAAGGTGAACATGCAGATCATCACGTTGCCGGTGCCCGCCCAAGACGGCATCACGCGCGACAACGTGACCGTGCGCGTCGACGCCGTCATCTACTTCAACGTCGAGGACCCCGTCCGCGCGGCCGTCGACGTGCAGGATTACATGTCCGCGATCGGGCAGGTGGCGCAGACCTCGCTGCGGTCGATCATCGGCAAGAGCAATCTCGACGACCTGCTGTCCAACCGCGAGCGGCTCAACCAGGGTCTCGAGCTGCTGATCGACAGTCCCGCGCTGGGCTGGGGCATCCACATCGACCGGGTCGAGATCAAGGACGTCCTGCTGCCGGACTCGATGAAGCGGTCGATCGCCCGCCAGGCCGAGGCGGAGCGGGAGCGACGGGCGCGCGTCATCACCGCCGACGGCGAGCTGCAGGCGTCCGAGAAGCTGTCCCAGGCCGCCGAGGTGATGGCGGTGGAGCCGGCGGCGCTGCAGCTGCGGCTGCTGCAGACCGTGGTCGAGGTCGCCGCAGAAAAGAACTCCACGCTGATCCTGCCGTTCCCGGTCGAGCTGCTGCGATTCCTGGAACGCTCGACGCCGGAACGCAAACAGGAGGCGAAGGACGACAAGTCAACCAACGCCGAGACGCCAGAACTGACTGCGCCAAAGGTTCCAGACGACGCCCGGGGCATCGCACTCGACGGACCGCTGACCGAACGCCGGTCCGGCCAGAACGCTTAGCACCGGCAAACCTTTCGGGCATGATCAGCTCATGCCTCTTGACGCCGACGCGGTTGGTCGCTGGTTCGACGAGTACTTCGACACGTACGCGGCGTGTGCCCGAGGCGAGCGGGAAATGTCCACGTTGCTGAGTCTCTACGGGGTTCCGATGGTCCTCACCACCGATGAAGGTGTGGTCACGCTCATGACGGACGACGAAGCCGCGGCCGTGGTGCAGAGCCAAATCGACGGCCTGCGGGCTCAGCGCTATCACCACACGGACGTCCTGCATTCCGAAGTGATGGTCCTCAATTCGACGTCTGCGCTGCTGCGGGCTTCGTTGTCGCGCCGCAACGCCGACGCTGGCGAGTTCGACAGCCCGACGATCACGTACCTGGTAACTGACGACGTCGCCGGGTTACGGATCGTGTTGCTAGCTGTGCACGGTCAGTGACTTAGAGCGGTTCGCGCTCGGTCGGCGCGGCGGCATCGAGTGCGCCGGGCGTCGTGAGTTCCAGGTCGATGGCCATGGATTCCAGTGCTGCGCACCAACTTTCGTAGTAAGGGCGCTGCGGGTCACTGGCAATCTCCGTCATCAGTCTGTGACGGAATGCGTCCCACGGTAGGTCGAGTTTCTCCACGAGTGCGACGGCCATCGCCAAAGCGCGCGCTTGCCACGGCGCTTCGAAAACGAGCTCGCCGTTGTCGCGGGGCAGCGAGGTGTCGTCGAGTCCGCTCGTCAAAGCCGCTGCACCCCGATCATCGAGTCACGGGTGACGATGCCGGCGAGCTGCTCCTCCGTCATCTGGTCCGTCCCATCCGGGCGCATCGGGAGCACCAGATAGCGCGCCTCGGCGCTGGAATCCCACACCCGGATCTCGACGCCGTCGGGGATGACCGTGCCCATCTCGGCGAGCAGCTTGCGCGGTTCACGCACGGCGCGTGACCGGTAGGCCGGTGCCTTGTACCACTTCGGCGGGAGGCCGAGTGTCGGCCACGGGTAGCAGGAGCACAACGTGCACACCACCAGGTTGTGCACCTCTGGGGTGTTCTCGACGACGACCATGTAGTCGCCTTCGGGTCCCTCGAATCCGAGTTCCCTGATCGCCGCCGTACCGTCGGCGAGGAGGCGCTCCTTGTAAGCCTGATCGGTCCAGGCCCGGGCAACCACTTTCGCGCCGTTCATCGGCCCGAGGTTGTCTTCGAAGTTTCGGACGATGGCGTCGACCGCTTCGGTGTCGAGCAGGCCCTTCTCGACGAGCACCGATTCGATTGCGGCGATCCTGGCCTCGACCGGCGCCAGTTCCGCTGGGTGATGGTGGTCGGCCGTCATTGTGAATCCTCGAGGTAGCGCTCGAACAGGTCGACGTGGATGACATCGCCGTCGGTGCCCGCCTCGCCCCAGAGCTCACGCGAGGCGAACCGCACCGAATACACCGGATCGGTCACGAATCCGCCACCGTGCGCCTCGATGTCCGAGACGTTGTGCGCGCCGTCGAACCGCACGATCGTTCCCCGCTTGCCCTGCACGTAGCGGGGTGCGCGGGTGTGTCCGGGCGGGTGCCATTCGCGGACGCGGACCTCGTCGCCGACGGCGTAGCGCGGCTCCTTGCGCGGCGTGAGGTCATCGGGAAGTAGGCCGCGGTCGGGCCGGGACAGTGGAAATCGGCCGCCGGCGCGGCGCTCGAGCTCGTCAACAGAGGCCGCACCCGCCTCGACGGCCAGCGTGGTGACACCGGTCAACCAGTGTTCGAAGTACGGTGACGAGAGGTAATGCGCAGGGTCCATGCGCTCGATCGAGTGGCGGAACATGCCACCGTTGATCGAGAGCGTGCCGAGGGACCCGATCATGAACCGGAATACACGCCGCTCCCAATCCTCGGCGAAGTACGGCTCGGTTGTCGCGTGCTCAACCGGGCCGAACCCGTCGAGCCCGCCGAGGTCGTGAACGCCGTCCACGTCGAGAATCCTACGGCGATCGATTCGTTGAAGATCGAACTTTCCGCCGGCAACGCCCGTGTTTACGAGGTGCGTGCGCATATCCGTTCGTCTGTCGTCGTCGGCGTTGCCATGATCGGGATCGGGGCGCTGGCTTCTGCGCCGATGGCACCACCACCGGAGCCTCACGCACCGCCGACCGTGTCGCGCGAGGTCCGGTTGACGGCCGCGCCTGCGCTCGGGTCGATCCCACTGGCGTTCATCCGCAATCAGTTTCAGTACTGCAGCCTGATCTGCCCGCACGCGGTCGAGGGTGCGGGCACCGTGCCGCTCGCCGCGGCGCAGGCTCCGGCGACGTTCCTCGGCACGCTCACGTCGACGGGTTCGCCGCTGAAGGCGTTCGGCGCGGCCGCCGCGTCGGTGACCGGACCCGCGAACGCCGCGGTCACCCCGCTGATCAACAACGACGTGTTTCTGGTGGTGCCGAAGGCTTTTCACGCGCTAGATGTCGCCGTCGTCGAGGCCGTCAACGTGGGTGCGGCAGCATTGACGCCGGAAGAGTTCTTACAGGCGATCCAGACAGGGCGCACCAACATTCTCAACGCCCTCAATCAGCCGGTTGGCACGCCGACGACACCCACGGGTGCCACGAACATCGTGCAGGTGGTGGCGGTGGAGGCCATCAATGTCACGACGGCAGTCGCGTTTCAGGCCGGTGAGTTGTTGCTGTCGGGCGCGGTGCAGATCGCCGATGCTTCGGCGCAGGAGCTTGCGAAGACTGGTAATCCGGCGTCCGCCCTGGCGGCCGGGGCTGCGGAGGCGCGCCAGGTGGCCGCCACGGCGAGCGCGCCCGTCGTCTCGGCGGTGAACACCGCGGTGACCAACATCCGAAACTCACTGCACGATCCGTTCCCGGCCGTTGCGGAGACGACGGTCAGGACCGACGAACCGAAGAGGGCGGAGCCGCCCACCACAAAGACCGTATCCGAAAGCCGAAGCGGGAAAAAGGATTCGGATCGAGGGATGGTCACAAGCCAGACTAGTGCCGCGTTGGCCGATGTCGAGCATCCGGCCAAGCACGAGCGAAAGGTTCACGACCCGGTGAGCTCCAAGGATGGCCGCCCCGCCAACCGCACCCACTCGAATGCGGGTTAGCCCGACTCGGGTACCGGGAACAACCCTCTGAACGTTTCGGCGATCGCCTCATCGCCGATGAGGCGTAGCTGTCCACTCGTTAGCGCGTCGTCAACGGAGCCATCGGGACCCAGCAGCGATAGCAGTGTGTTCTGGTCGGTCTCGAGAACGAGGTCCGTGCTATCGGCTTCGCCACGATCGATGGCGATTTGGCCGTCGGCGATGCGGACGCGAAAATGCGCGTCCCCCAAGTGAATGCCGACCGTCGCGTCCAGGCCGTCGGCGGCGGGCGGGTGGAAACGCGTCTTCAGTGCCAGCATCAACGAGTCCGCCCCGAGTGGCAGGTCGTAGCGCATGTGTGGGGACTTGTGCACCCAGTGCGCCAGCCCGAGGATGATGTCCTCAAGCTCGGCGCCCCACTCCGACAGCTCATACACCCAGGAGCTAACAGGCGGTCCGAGCCGACGCCGGCGCACGACCCCTGCCGCGCTGAGATCGCGCAGCCGCTGTGTGAGCACGTCCGAACTCGCTCCGTGCAGACCCGCCAGAAGGTCGGTGAATCGCTTGGGGCCAAGCACGAGCTCCCGTACCACGAGCAGTGCCCACCGCTCGCCGATGACGTCTAGAGCCTGCGCGATCGCACATCCGTCGTCGTACTTCCGCCTACCTACCACGCGCCCATCCTACCAGCAGAAATCGGGTACTCGAACTAATCACTTGGTTTTTCCAACTAAAAAGATGTATTGTCCAAGTGTCGGCTCTCGACAACTCACCAAGGAGATGAAGAAATGCCCGTATTCACCATTGATGCGCCTCTCGGGGCGGCTCCGTCGGCGAAGCAAAAGATGATGAAGGACATTCACGATGCGCTCGACGAGGCCTATCACTTCCCCGACACTCGCGGCTGGCTGCGGGAGTACCCGGGCGAGAACGTGTCGCAGGACGGCCGTGTGCTGGCGGAGCCGGTGCGACCGGTGTGCTCGTTGGAAGCGCCCGAGCTGGCCAGCCTCGACGCCAAACGCAAACTCGTGCAAAAGATTGAGGGGGCGATCGGGGAGGCATACGTCGGGGTTGCCAACGTCGACGAGGTGCTCGTCCTCATCAACCATTACCCATTGCGCAACGTCGGCTGGCGGCACAGCTTGCAATCCGACAAGCCGGAGATCGTCGCGGCAGTAGATCAGCTGAACGCCAGCATCGGCTGAAACCTGCTTCGGCGTAGTAATTTTCCGGCACTAACGCCGATACGGGGCCGGGTCTTGCCGCTCGGTCCCGGTATCGCGTTTTCCTACGCTACGGAGCCGAGACCGTCGTGACGGCGGTATGTGCGGTCGCAGTGGTGTCGGCCTATGGTTGCGAGGTGCCGGCGTCGCTGGATCAGGCGGCTGGTTCGTCTGCGGTCGCGGGCTGATCCGTTTCTGGCTGCTCCAAAGACAATGCGACACCGAGGCCGAGGAAGAAGATGATGAACAGCGGCCCGCCGAGGTAGAAATTCATCGCGCCGCCTGGGGATATGAAGCTGGCGGGCGGGCCGATGATCGTGATCGTCTCGATCAGCTGCTCGACGGCGAACACCGCGGCCAGTATCCCGAGCCACCGCGGGAATCGATCATTATTGGCCGCCAACAGAATTGGTGCCGCCACCATGATGTCGGCCACCGTCAGGATCGGCCCCCACATCGTGACGATGTCGGTGATGGTGCGCGCAGTGGCCGATCCGAGCTGGTCGGGATGCAGCGCGAGTCCGGCCGTGAACCACATCGCGATGAACACCTGGACCAGCACAACCGCAGAGCCGATCGTGAACACGTACGCCGACGGGCCTTGCAGCCGATCGCGCGCGTAGCCGAGCACCACAACCAACGCCAGTGACCCGAACGTCACCAACAGCACCTGCATTCGCATCGCGCCGGAATGTTCGTTGATGTGCGAGACGATGTCGTAGCCCGGCTTGTCGATGCCGGGAAGCGTCGGGACCAAAAGCAGCGCAGCGGTGAACAGCACCGCAAACGCGATACCAGCGATCATCGGAATGCGACGATCCATATCAAATCACTGTAGAGGCCGCGGTTATCCACACACGGGATTTCATCCACAGGGCGCGTTGCCGGGACGCCTCACACGGCCGAGAGGTCCGAGCGCGCGCCTACTTTGACGGCATGCGAACCGAATTGCCCGCCGAACGCCTGCAGCGTCGTCTCGGTGGCGACAGTGAGTCGGCTGGCGACGGCGACGGTGAACCGGACACCGCGCTGTCGCGATGGCTGCCCGACTCGACCAAATCCGATGGGGCGGCTGGCTGGATCGCCGCTGTCCGGGCAGACCCCGGCCGCGCCGGCGTCATCGCGTTGGCCGTCGTCGGTGTGATCGCCGTATTGGTGACGGTCTTCACGCTGATACGCGACGAGCCGCCGCCGGTGACGTCGGCGAAACTGCCGCCGGTGGAGATGGTTTCGTCGGCCAGCCCGACGCCGGGGCCCGCGCCGTCCAACGCCGAGGGTCCAGTCGTCGTCAGCGTGGTGGGCCTCGTGCATAAGCCCGGACTTGTCACGTTGGCGCCTGGTGCACGGATCGCCGATGCGCTCACGGCCGCCGGCGGCCCCTTGGATGGTGCCGACCTGATCGGGCTGAACATGGCACGGCGAGTCACCGACGGTGAACAGATCATCGTTGGGATCGTCGCGGCACCCGGCCAGGCCGCAGCGATGGGTAGTTCGATCAGTTCGCCGCCGGCCACAGCCGCACCGACGGATAACCCGTCGGCCACTGGAAACGACTCGGCCCCAGGCGGTTTGGTGGACTTGAATTCAGCCACGGTGGAGGAGCTGGACAAACTGCCGGGTGTCGGTCCGGTCACCGCGGCCGCGATCGTCGCCTGGCGTGACGCCAACGGGCGGTTCACCAGCGTCGACCAGCTCGGTGACGTGGACGGCATCGGGCCCGCGCGGCTGGAGAAGCTACGTGACCTCGTCCGCGTGTGACGGTCCTCGCTACCGGCATGGACCGGTTAGACCTGCGACTGGTCCCGGCGGCGCTCACCAGTTGGGCGGTGACGGCAGCCGGAATCCTCTGGCAGGTAGGCGGTTCGGTGGTGGCCGTTGCCGTGGCGATCGTCGCGACGGCAGCGGTGGGGAGGTGGGGTAGTGCGCGGCGTGAGTGGGATGCGGGGTCCGGGGCGATCGGTGCCGGCATCGTCGCTGTCGCGGTGGTCGGTGCGGGTTTCGCCGTGGCGATTGGGTTGCGTGTTGGCGAACTGCGCCACCATCCGATCGTCGAGCACTACGGAACGGTCGCCCCCGTCGTGGTCACAGCAACCGAGACGCCTCGCTCACTGGGCGGCGGCCGACTGATGTTCCGCGGGTCGCTGCAGCAGATCTTTCGGAGTGAAATATCTGGGCGGGTAGTCGTTTTCACGCGCGGCGCAGAGTTCGCCGACGTGACGGCTGGTCGGCCGGCGAGCTTCCGGGCCCGCATCGGCAGACCCACACGGCGAGATCTGACGGTGGCGGTGCTGTCGGCAACGGGTGAGCCGAAGCTGGGCGAGGCCGCGCCGATAGACAGGCTCGCGCAAGACATCCGCGCCGCCTTTGCCGATGCGGCACGCGTCGCGCTGCCGGCGGATCAAGC
>Ga0075418_10001558_pt1 | contig 26075 bp, 18 predicted proteins | sample SoiMetdeltSBSDD2_FD_81776 | JGI IMG/M metagenome (GOLD analysis project Ga0075418, IMG submission 81776) | Bulk soil microbial communities from a Populus tree surrounding site in Tennessee, USA - Soil MetaG P. deltoides SBSDD2 | ecosystem: Environmental > Terrestrial > Soil > Tree plantation...
AAGGCCCTGCTGGCGGCCCACTTCGCCACGATCGGCAGCCTAATCCTGGCCGGAAGCTTTCTGGTCGGCGGACTGCTGCTGGCGACCGATTACCTGATCGTGCATTTCGTCTCGTTCGGTCTGAGGCTTGTCGTGGCCAGCCTGCTGGGAATGCGGGTGGCCCTGCCTCTGCGGAGAGGCTCCCGCTCGCGAGGCTCGACAATTTCCGTTCCAGACGACGACGGCGAGGTTCGAATCCGCGCTCGCGGCAAGCGGACCGATATCGACCACGTGCCGACGCCACCGGTGGAAGACGAGGCCGACGAGGCGGAGGACGAAGAAGACGACGAGGAGGAGCCGATTCTCATCCCGGTCAAGAAGTCGGCATCGGCAGACAACGGGGCTGCCCAGGAGCCGGCCGCAAGTGAGCATGTGTCGCCGACGCGGACCGACGCGGCTGAGAATCCGTTGCGCGTGCGGAGCGTCGCCGATCGCAAGCGCGAGGCTCACGAGCGCGAGCAGGAACTGGTCCGTAAGGCGCTCGAGCAGGGGGCGATCCACGGCGGCGCTGAGGATTACAAACTGCCGGAGATCGACCTGCTGCTGCCGGCGGACGACGTCAATTTTGATGCCCAGACGGACGAGGTCCGCCGCAAGGCGAAGATTCTGGAGAAGACGTTTGCCGACTTCGGCTTCCAGGTGAAGGTGGTCGAGATCGAGACCGGACCGGTCATCGCCCAGTATGAAGTCGAGCTAGAAGCGGGTCTGCGATTGTCGAAGATCACCGGCCTGGCCGACGACCTGGCGATCGCCCTGCGGGTGCCGAGCGTCCGCATCGTGGCGCCAATCCCGGGCAAGAATACGGTCGGCATTGAGGTGCCCAACGAAGAGCGGCAGGTGGTGCGGCTGCGGGAAGTGATCGAAGAAGCGGGCCCCAAGACGAAGAAGATGCGGATTCCGCTCTTTTTGGGCAAGGACGTTTCGGGCAATGCCCTGGTGGCCGATCTGTCGACGCTGCCGCACCTCTTGATTGCCGGCCGTACGGGAACGGGGAAGAGCGTTTGCCTGAATGCGATCATCTCGTCGATCCTGATGACGCGACGGCCGGACGAGGTGCGGCTGCTATTGATCGATCCGAAGATGGTCGAGCTGTCGGGCTATTCGCGGCTGCCGCACCTGATGCACCCGGTCGTCACAGACATGCGGAAGGCGGAGGCGATCTTGGCGTGGGCCGTGGAGAAGATGGAAGAACGGTACGCCCTGCTAGCGCGGGCCGGCGTGCGGCACATCAGCGCCTACAACCAGCTTGGCGAGGAGGAGCTGATCGACCGCCTCCAGCCGGAGAACGACGAGGAGCGGGCCAGCATCCCGCTCAACCTGCCGTTCATCGTCATCGTGGCGGACGAGATGGCCGATCTGATGATGCAGTGCGGCAAGGAAGTCGAGCAGCACATCATTCGCCTGGCACAGAAGTCGCGTGCCGTCGGCATTCATCTGATCCTGGCGACACAGAAGCCGACGGTGGACGTGATCACCGGTCTGATCAAGTCCAACCTGCCGGCGCGAATCGCCTTCCAGGTCGCCAGCCGCACAGACAGCCGCGTGGTGCTGGACGAAATGGGGGCGGACAAGCTCCTGGGCAACGGCGACATGCTCTTTTTGTGGCCAGGGACGAGCACGCTGCTGCGCGGCCAGGGGACGTATTTGAGCGACGAAGAGATCAATCAGATCGTGGCCTGCGTGAGCACGGGCGAGCAGAATTTCGTTCACGAGCTGGTGAATCTGAAGGTGACCGACAAGGGTGAAGAAGGGCAACCGACGCAGCTCCGCAAGCGCGACGAGATGTACGAGCAGGCGGTGGATGTCGTCGTCCGCGAAGGGCGCGGCAGCGTGTCGCTGCTCCAGCGGGCTCTCGGCATCGGCTACGGACGAGCCGCGCGGTTGATCGATTTCATGGCCGAGGACGGCATCGTCGGCCAGTATGCCGGCTCGCAGGCCCGCGAGGTGACGATCACGCTCGAGCAATGGGAGCAGATGCAGGCAGGAGGCAGCGCCCAGGCAGCTGCCGCCACAAGCACGCTGCCTGCCATAACCGCCGTTACTGCCGCCGCGCCGAAACGGCCGCTGCTGACGACCGTGAACGACGAGGAAGAGAACGAAGCAGAAGAAGTCGACGAGGAGGAGGAGATCGACGACGATGAGGGTGAGGAGGACGAGGGCGATGAAGACTACGAAGCGGAGAGTGCGTAGCGGTGCCGCTTGACGGCCCACGGTGGGTGCCTACTACTTAGTGGATGCTTACCACACACGACAGCGAGATTCGCGTCCGCTACCAGGAGACTGACGCGCAAGGACGTGTCCACCATGCGAACTACCTCAAGTGGTTCGAGCTGGGGCGGGTCGAGCTGCTACGTGCCTCGGGCCACAGCTACCGCGAGCTGGAAGAAGCGGGCACGTATCTAGTGGTTGCCCAGGCCACGCTGAAACTTTTCCTGCCGGCCTTCTTTGACGACGTTTTGATCGTGCGGACGACGACCGTGAAGGCCAAAGGGGCCCGGATCGAGCACCGCTACGAGGTCTATCGCGGCAGCGAACTCCTGGCTGAGGGAACGACGACAGTCGCCTGCATCGACAAAAATGGCCGCGTCTCCCGCCTCCCTCAGTGGCTCCGGATGGCGTAGTTTGGCAGCCAATTGACGCGACGTGCCACGATTGTGCGGCTTGACAAGCCGGCGCAGGGATCGATCTTCGCCATTTCTTCACAAGACCTTAACAAACAGCGGCTAGGCTCCGGCGAGATACTGATAGAAAAGCGAAGCAGCATCTGGGCATAGGAACCAACCAATGAAACGCCAAAATCGCTTGCCAGCCATCCTGCCAATCGCCGCCACGCTGGTCATTGCCGGCTGCTGGGGCTGCAACCACGGCAGCATACCGGCCAAGAGCGGAAACGGAAGCAGTGCCGGAAGTGGCAAGCCCTCTGGACTTACTGGCGAAGTGAGCATTGACGGCTCGAGCACAGTGTTCAAGATCACGCAGGCGGTGGCGGAAGAGTTTCATGCTGCGACTCCGAGCGTGAGCGTCAACGTGCAATACTCGGGCACGAGCGGAGGCTTCAAAACGTTTGTGACTGGCAGGTTGGATATTTGCGATGCATCACGCCCGATCCAACAAAAGGAAATCGATGTCACAAAGGAAAATGGTGTGGAGTATATCGAGCTGCCGGTATGCTTCGACGCGTTGACCGTGGCCGTCAATGGGGAAAACGACTGGGCGGACGCCATGACGGTGGACGAGTTGAAAAGGATGTGGCAGTCGGCCGCCAAAGGAAAGGTGGATAAGTGGAGCGACGTTCGCGAGGGCTGGCCGAAGGAAGCGATTTCCTTTTCCGGCGCAGGCAAAGATTCCGGCACCTACGAATACTTCACCGAAGCGATTTGCGGCAAAAAGGGGGACATCCGCAGCGACTACGAGCCGAGCGAGAACGACAATGACATTCTCCGCAGCGTGGAGGGGAACAAGTATGCCATCGGCTTTGTCCCATACGCCTATTACGTCCCGCGCCAGGGAAAGCTCAAAGCAGTGAAGATCGATTGGAAACCTGACGACGAGCTAGGGCCCATCGAGCCCAGCCCGGAAAACGTCATCAAGGGGATCTACAATCCGCTGGCGCGACCGCTGTTCATTTATGTCCACAAGAAATCGGCCGAGCGCCCGGAAGTGAAGGAATTCGTCGACTTCTATTTGAAGAACGCTTCCAGTCTCGCCTCGAAGGTGAAGTACATTCCTCTCCCCGAGGACGCCTATCCCAAGGTGCAAGAGCGGTTTGCCAGACTCCAGATCGGAACAGGCTTCGGCGGTAAATCCGAAGTCGGATTGCATATCGATGAAATCCTTAGCCGCGAGCCAAAGCCCTGATTATTCCGGCGAATCGTTGACAGCTGACGGAAACCGCCTGGTTTGGAATGGGTCGCCCAAGCCGCGCTCCAAGGAACGCTTCCTGCATGTCCAGCCCCGAGGCGAAACGCAAATACGCACGCCTTCGTTCCAACGCCTCCGCCACGCGCCATAAGCGAATTTGGCGCAGAGTTCGGGAGTGGATCGCCAGTAGCGGTTTCTTTCTGGCGGCCGCTTCATCGGTGGTCATTACCGCGCTCATCGTCGTGGTCTTGTTCGGCGAATCGTGGCCGTTCTTTCGTGCCTTCGGGCTCGTCGATTTTCTCACGGACACCGAGTGGGCTCTGGACGCCGATCCGCCGCGGCGCGGCATTTTGCCACTGGTAAGCGCGACGCTCGTCACGACGGGAATTGCGCTGATCGTCGCTCTGCCGCTAGGTACGGTTATCGCGATTTATCTGAGCGAGTTTGCCCCCTTCGCCATGCGGGAAGCGATTAAGCCATCCTTGGAACTGCTAAGCGCGGTTCCCACGGTGGTCTACGGTTACTTTGCCCTGCTGTTTCTTTCGCCGCTGCTGAAGGTTGTCTTCAAGTGGCCGGTGTTCAGCTGGCTCGTGACCGATCTCCCGCAGCAGAACATGCTCAGTGCCGGGATCGTGATGGGGATCATGATCATTCCCTACGTCAGTTCGCTGAGCGAGGACGCCATGCGGAGTGTGCCGATGCTGCTGCGGGAAGGGTCTTACGCGCTGGGAGGCAACAAATTCGTGACTGCGCTACATGTTGTCTTCCCATCGGCCCTATCGGGGATTGGCGCTGCGTACATTTTGGGGATCTCCCGAGCAATCGGAGAAACGATGATTGTGGCCGTGGCGGCCGGCAGGTTGCCCCACCTAACGTTCAACCCAGCCGGCTCCGGAGAAACCATCACCACGTACATCGTGGAAAAGACGCAGGGCGAGACGCCATACGGCACGCCTGAGTATCAGTCAATTTTTGCGGCGGGCCTGGTGCTGTTCATCATCACGCTGGTCTTCAATATTGCCGGCTATGCGCTGCGCAAACGCTACCACCAGGCGTACTAGGAGAGGCTGATATGAACGACGTCTCACAGCTCATTCGCTACCGCAAGCGGCAAGACTACTACTTTCAAATCGTGGGCGCAGCGTGCACAGCCGTCGGCGTGCTGACGCTGGCCGCTCTGCTCATCAAGCTTTCGTGGGACGGTCTGGGACAGATCGTGCGTTTTGAGTTTTTCCACAACTGGCCAATCCTGACAGATGTTGGCATCACTTTCCTGATTGCCCTGGGCCTCGCCGTGCCCGTGGCAGTCAGCGTGGCGGCTCTCACGACTGACGAACACGAAAATTCCCTGCTCAGCGACGTCCTTCGCATTTTGGCGCGCTTTCGAGCGATTGCGATTGGCCTTGTCATCCTGTTGTTATTGGCCCATTGGTTAGACCTTTTTGGCAACCGGCTCGTCGGGGGGATAGTCCTGGGCCTCCTGGTGACGCCTCGTTTGATCTCTGTAAGCCGCGACTTCGTTCGTCAGCGTCCCGTCCGTTTCGGCGCTGCGCTTTCGGCGCTGCTCCTGGCGGGAGTCGTCGGGCTGGGGGCAGTCGCGTGGGCTGGTTTGACGCACTTGCTCCGTTTGGAATTCTTTTTGTCTAACGCATCGTATGACGCGTCGAAGGCTGGAATCCTCACGGCCTGGGTGGGAACGCTCGGCGTGATGACGGTTACATTCGCGACCGCGGTGCCTCTGGGCGTGGCGGCAGCCGTTTATCTGGAAGAGTACGCCCGCAAGAATGTCTTTACCAACTTGATCGAGATTAATATTTCCAACCTGGCAGGCGTACCATCGATCAGTTACGGCCTGATGGCCCTGTGGTTGTTCAGCCATTTGCTGGAGTGGAAGTCTTCCATATTCGTCGGCGGCGTAACCCTGGCCCTTCTGATCCTGCCAATTGTCATCGTCGCCACGAGGGAAGCATTGCGGAGCATCCCCGGCAGCATCCGCGAGGCCGCCTATGCTGCTGGAGCGACAAAGTGGCAGACGATCCGCTACCATTTGCTGCCGTATTCGCTCGGCGGCATTGCCACGGGGACGATTATCGCCATGTCCCGGGCCATGGGAGAAACGGCCCCGCTGATTGTGATCGGAGCCGCTGGCTACCTGACGAATCTGCCTCCCTCGCCGTTACAGCGGCATTTCCCCTTTGTCAGCTTTGATTGGCTGAATTCTCCGTTCACGGTCCTGCCAATGCAGATGTTTTACTGGACCTCCGAACCGGGATTTGAGAGTCACGCGGCAGCCACTGGTCTGGTGCTGATCGTGCTGACGTTGTCGATCAACGCCGCCGCAATCTCGGTGCGCTATCGAGTTCGTCAAAAGCTCAAATGGTAAACTGCCTACCTGGCCGCGGATTCGCGCCCTGCGGCCAGAAGTCTGGACTATGATCCCAGCCGAAGCAGCACCAGCCGTCGCAGTCACACAGGCCGATTCTGCTCATGCGCGGCCCAAGGCTGAAGTCCGTAGTGTTTCATTCTACTACGGCTCCAAGCAGGCGCTTGACCGTATAAGCATGCCCATCCCCGAGCGCAGCGTCACTGCCCTCATCGGCCCGTCGGGCTGCGGCAAAAGCACGCTGCTAAGATGCTTCAACCGCATGCACGATCTCTATCCTGGCAATCGCTATGAGGGAGAGATCCTGCTGCATCCCGGCGGCACGAATATCCTCAGCCCGTCCGTCGATCCAATGGAAATGCGGCTGCGGACTGGGATGGTGTTTCAGAAGCCCAATCCGTTTCCCAAGACGATCTTCGAGAACGTCGCGTACGGCTTGCGGCTGAGGTTTGTCAAGAGTCGGGCGGAACTCGAGGAAAAAGTGGAAGCCGCCCTGAATGCCGCGGCACTTTGGGACGAAGTCAAGGACCGGCTGCACCAGTCCGCGTGGAAGCTATCCGGCGGCCAACAGCAGCGGCTGTGCGTCGCGCGGGCACTGGCGACCGATCCGGAGCTACTCCTGCTCGACGAGCCGACAAGCGCCCTCGATCCGATCGCCACGTCCCGGATCGAGGACATGATCTTCGAGCTCAAGGAGCGCGTGACCGTGCTGATGGTGACTCACAATATGGAGCAGGCAGCACGGGTAGCCGATTATACTGCATTCATGTACTTGGGGGAGCTGGTCGAACGAGGTCCTTCGTCGCAGGTCTTTCAAAAACCCAAGAACGAGCTGACCGAGAAATACCTGACGGGGACGTTTGGATAGCCCGCACGGCTCACTCCTTGGCTTCCGGCTCACAAGTGATGACCACCCGCCGATATGCTGCCAGTGGCGGCGTCCCGTTGTCCGTGATCGTTAATAAGACGTGAATCGTATTTCCGGCCGCATCTCGCGGCACGCGCAGCTTGGTATGCCGCCCGTCGGTGTTCTCAAGATTCACTTCGCCACCGTACGTTCCCGCCTCGGGATAAATCAACCATTGATAGCTCAGCTTGTCGCCGTCGCGGTCGGACGAACCGTCGGCACTCAATTCGACCGCGGCACCGGGTGCTGCGCTCAAGTGGACATTGTCTTTGCCGCCTTTGCCATTGAGCACGGCGGTTGGCGGGTGATTCGCTTCCGCCGGCGGCTTATGACACCACTCCAGCCGAGCACGGAAGTCGTTTTGTAGATCGACTGCGAAACGCGCCAACGAGTTTTCGCGATGATTCGCCCCCTGCCAAGTGTCCTGCTGGTTGGCCCAGTAGTAGGATCGACGCGGGATTTCGAGATTGAGCCCGTAGCGGCCGGCCCAACTTCCCCACATCGGCTGATTGGGATCGTTCATTCCGGTCGGCACCAAGTACAGAAAGGTCATGGTGTCCCCTTCCTTTTGTGGGTGCGTCGTGTTCGTCGGATAAAGTGCCCCGAGCGGACTTCCACCTTCCAGCAAGTGTCGCTGGACGTCAAAGCCGCCAGCAGTCGCAGTCAGTGCCGAAAAGCGATGGTACCAGCGGCGGCGATCAAGCTCCGGCCGAAAGGTATCGACCCACAGCGGAAACGGCGGCTCGATCTTCGCCGTGTGATCGCCGAACGCATCGGCCGACGCGAGCCGCAATCGGCTCTTGAACTTCGCATATCCTTCCGGCCCGCGCTCCTTCAACACCTGATCGAGCGCCCGCTTGAGGTTGTTGGTGCACGAGCCATCGTCCGTCCCCCAGTCGGAATACCACACAGGCCGCGGATCGGGCGATTCCACGGCCGCGATGATCAACTTCACGGCCTCATCGCCGTCGTCATATCCGGCAACTGTCCGCTGCCAAAGCTGCTCGAACTTGGGATATCGCTGGTCGTGCTGAACCAACTGGGGGTAGCACTGGGCGTAAGCTTTCAGCAGGCGGCGGACGATACCGAGCCCCGTACGTTCGGAATTGAGGTTTTCGCCCTCTCGGGCTGCCCGTCGATTGGCGATGATACCTTCCACGTCCCACTCATTGACGTAGAGTAGAAATCGCACAAGCGACTGCTCGTCGTCCGGGTCGCCGCCGGCATCGGTCTCGATGATCAGCCGCAGCCGCGAATTGTCCGGTTCAGCCGCGACTGTCCCATCGCCGGCGATGCCGACCAGCGGCGCCGCCAGCAGGATCGTGGTCCAGAAACGTAGCCAGGTCGCCGCACTCATGTCGATAAGCTCGCCTCAACATGCCCTGATCAAACTCCCTTCGGCACGGCCCAATGTCCCTCGCGGTACTGCCGGCGGACCAGCTTGTTGGCCTCATCATCGCCGAGGATCTGCTCCTTCTTTGGATCGAAGTTAAGCGTGCGATTAAAGCGGCACGCGATGTTCGCCAGGTGGCACAGCGATGCCGACAGGTGTCCTTCTTCGACGTCGGCGCGCGGCCGCCCGCCGTTTCGAATGCAGTCGACGAAGTTTTGATGATGTGCCGGCAGATCGACCGAGCCGCTCCCTTTCTCGCCAGGTTGATTCTTGGGGCCAAACACCTGAAACCCACTGCTGTGCCCAAGGAGCAGCATACCTTTTGTGCCGTAAAAGGCGGCGCCGTTTTCATATCCTTCCTGGACGTACGGCGACCAGATCCGCTGTTCGAAAATGAGCTGCCGCTTGTGACCGACCTTGCCGTCGCCGGGCCATTCGAAGACGCAGTACTGCGTGTCCGGAAACTGCTGATCGTCGTCGAAAAAGAACTTGCTCCCCAGAGCAGCCACGGTGGACGGCTGCGTGGTCACACCGAGCCCCCAACGGGCAATGTCGACATCGTGTACACCGTCGTTGCCGATGTCGCCCACGCCGAAGTCGTACCACCACCGCCAGCGTCCCGGCAGCATGTTCGCGCGGTACTCGCGCTTGGGCGCTGGGCCGAGCCATAAATCAAAGTCCAGGTTGTCGGGCGGACTGGTCGGCTGAGAATGGCCAATATTCCCTCGAAGCTGGCTATTCCAGGCTTTGCTGACGAGCACCTCGCCGATCGCGCCGCTTCTGAGGATGTCGATCGCCCGCATCACGTAGTCCGTGCTGCGGCTCTGTGTTCCTACCTGGACGACTTTGTTTTGTTTGCGGGCCACGTCGACCAGCAGCCGCCCTTCGCGGATGTTGTGCGACACTGGCTTTTCGACGTAGACGTGCTTGCCCGCTTGCACGGCCAGGATCGCCGCCGGGCAGTGCCAGTGGTCGGGCGTAGCGATCCAGACCGCATCGACCGACTTATCGTCGAAAATCGTCCGCATGTCCTTGACTGCCTTGACTGGTCCCAAGCCCGCCGTATCGACGGTCTTGGCAGCGGCTGCGAGGCGGTTGGCATCGACGTCGCAGACATAGGCAAATCGAATGTCCTTGCGCCGTACGAGATTGCTGAGGTGACTGGTGCCCATTCCACCCGGACCGATCAGACCGATGGTAAGCATGTCGTTTTTGGCGTCTGCTTTGGCGGCGGTTGCGGCGAGCGTCGCAGCGGCAGTCCCTGCGGCAGCGTGCGAAATAAACGTGCGACGGTCGAGAGGGCGGGTGGTCATTGCAATCCTCCACGGTGGGATGAGGGCGGGCGGGAAAGCTAACAGCCTGACCGATGGCCGCGGCACATGCAAGCGCGAGAACGGACTTCACTCCCCGGCTGCCTCAGCCAAACGCCAGCGCAGACTCGACCTCCCGCCAAAGAACGCCAGCGCGGCCATAATCGTCGTCATGCACAAGCACCAGATGGGCGCACGGCCGCTGGCCACCGACTCACTCAACTGCAGGCTGTGGATCAGCCGGCTGTCGTCTCCGGCAATGAGCGTCACTCCCAGCATGCCGGCGTACAGCGCAGCGCATGCCAGCGCAAATAATGTCACCACCCATCCGCTGGTCCAGTCGGGAAGCTGAACTAAATAGATCGCGTAGGCCGCCTGAGTAACACCCAGCGCGAGCACGAATAGTGCCCAGCGGGCTACAAATGCGCCATCGGCGGCCTGCGCATACTGGAAAACATCCCATACGGCCGGAGCTACCGCGAACAAAGCGGCCGCACCAAAACAAGCTGACAAAACGTAGGCCCCAAGCTGCACGCCTGTGGCTGGAACCAGCGGTGGAGGATCGAGCTGGGAAGCGGTGTAAACGACCTCTCGTGGTCTGTCAGTTTCTGACAATGGCGGCGCTTCCGGCTCCGCCGGCGTTTCGGCCGGTAGTTCGCCAGCCGCATCTGAGGCGCCGCTGGCGGCGAGTTCGGCGGGCGGCAGCGACTGCTCCGCTTCATGCAAATTCACGGCTGTCGACTCTGCGATCTGCGTTTTGTCGGGCGGCGGGAGCACGGCGATAGGCAGCGGAGAAGTCGTCGGGGCCATCGTGCCTGGCGCGCTTGACGCGGGAACGGCGCTGTTGCCATCGTTAGATGTCGGATCCAACCGCTCTGCGGGCAACGCTTCGACTTCTTCAAGTGGCTGCGGCGGCGACGAAGATGGGACTGCCTCCGGTATTGCCCGCGACTTGGGAGGCGGAATCCAGACCGGCGGTGGAATCACCTCTCTCACCGCCGTCAGCACTGGCGGCGGCTTGGGCTCTTTGGCAATGGCCACGGCAGTGGATCTGGCCTGCTCGCCGGCAACCGCAGGCAGGGCGATGCCAGAGGGCGTTATTTCGCGCTGCGGTGCAAGCGGCGGAACCACGACGGCCGCCCCACACTTGGGGCAGCGCAGACTCGTGCCGCCGTGGGCATGCGACACGACCAGCGTATGACCTTCGGGACACTGAATTCGCAGCGGCATGCCAGCCAAGGGAAATAAGATGGCTTATGCCGTCCCAGGCGGCGGGGCGGTTAGTGCCATTCTACGTTCCGCCGGCAGCGGTTTGAAACCCGCCGGGTGCCATGGCAGCTAGCGGTCCACATATACCCGCGTGCTTTCTTCGCGAGTAACTGGCGTGGGGAACTCGGCACTGCGAATTTGCACGGCTATAACGTGGTCCCCTTCGGCGGCTCCTTGAGCGTGAATGCGGAAGACGATCTCCTCCCCGGGGTTGATACGACCCACCGGCTCGAAGATCACCTGCTGCCCCTTCACGGTGCCGCGAGAGTGACCCTCGGCAGTGGTCGGCTTGATCTCCGGCGGGAACCCGGCCGCCAGCTCGACCGCCGTGGCTGGCCGAGTGCCGTTGTTGGCCACGCGAATCTCGTATGTCGTATCAGTGCCCACTTCAATCGGATCGTTCACGTCCACAATGTCGAACACCAGCTCGGAACGGGCTTCGACCTGCACGGCCTGCTCGCTGGACGCCGACAGACCCAAATCGGCTTTGCCTTCCACGCGCAGCCGCTGCTCGCCGGTCTCGATCGGAACCGCCACGAGGTTGACGCTGCCGCTCTTGTTGGCCGGCAGCTCCTCCAGGCTCCAGAACACCGCGTGCTGTGCCGCGTCGTACTTCCCCTCGGCATCGCTGCTGAAGAACTTCATTCCTTTGGGTAGATAGGCGACCAGCTCGACGCTGCGGGCCGCTGCCGTGCCGGGATTGGCGATCGACAGGGTATAAGTCGCCTGCCGCTCGAGATACCGCTTCTTGGGACCACTGACTGCCACTTCGAGGTCGGGTGCGATGACCTCGATTTGCACCTTATGCTGAGAGATCAGGTTTCCTTCACCGCGGACGGTAACCATATTCTCGATCAGCCCCGGCTTATCGGCGGTAAGCTGCAACTCGAGCTGCCGCGTCTCATTTGGCCGCAGCGTGCCAATCTCGTATTCCAGCTCGTTGCCGGCGACGTGGGTCAGCCCTTCGGGAACGTCCTCTTCGACGATCACGCCGGTAGCCGCGCCGGTCCCGGGGTTGCCGATTGTGATCCCCAGGCGCACCGTCTCGCCGATCAGCACCTGCTTGGGTGCCGTGTGCTCGATGGACAGTAGCGGCCGCGTGCACACGGAGCGGGCCGTAGCCCGCCCGGCAAACGTGAGCTGAGCCACGCTGCCAATCTCCCCTTCCTGCTCCGGCAGCACCTGCATCGACAGGACCACCTCGTCGCCGGGCTGCATCGCACCGAGTTGCCAGGCCACGGAGCCGTCCGCGGCCACTTGCGCTTCAGGGCTCGTCGTTTCCAGCTTTGTGCCTCGCGGCACCTGGTCGGTCACCAGCACATCGTGAGCCGCCACTTGGCCAGTATTGCGAACGCGGATCTCAAACGTCGCGGATTTGCCTACCTGGATCTCTGCGGGCGCGAACTTTTCAATCGCCACCGACGGCACCTGTGTCCCTTCCAATTGCCGGTCGCCGGGAATTCCGCCAGCGGCGCCTGCCGATGACTCGATTGCCGACGGGGAATCTCCGCCGAGCCGATGCAGCAAGGCGTTGCTCCGCATTGCGACAGAATTGGGATCATGCTGCCCGCGGCGCGAGCCGGCGCCGGGAAGCGTGAGCGGCGGCGGCAAGCTGCGCGCGTCTTGTGCGCTGCCGATTTCCGCTGTATCGGAATTCGCTTCATAGCCACTGCTGGCCGCATCGCTAGCGCCGTCCACAATCGGCGCAGGTTCCCCCTCGCCATCCGCAACCGTCACCAGTTCGCCGGCATCTCGGCGCGCCGTGCCCGTGCTGAGTTGCTCATCAGTTGCTTGTCCTTCGACTGCGCTGTCGGCAGTCGCTTGATCATCAACTCGATATGCTCCGCCGGATGTCGCTTGCGAATTGCGCGTGCGGCCGTGTCGCACAGCGCCATTCGATCCTTCATTGCCCGTCGCATATGCGTATTGGTCCTGCCCCTCCCCACCGTGTCCCTGAAGTGGCGACTTTGGAATTCCTCCGCCATCACTTGCCGCCGCACTCCCGCTGTCGCCAATGGTGTACTGCCCAGACGCAGACGTATCTTCCTCGCCGCCAGCGGTATACACGGGTGTGGCAGACTGCTCTCCGTCGGCGCCCTGGCCGGAAACCACGCGAACCGGCGACATGCCGAATCCCTTGGTTGGGTCGAGGTCCTCTTCCTGCTGCTCCTGAAGTTTGTTGACAGCCGTTTGCGTAGGCTTCGGCTCCGGCCGGCTGGGCTTCATTTGCTGGACGCCCTTGTAGACGGCAAAGCCGCCGACCCCCAGCACGACTCCAGCCAAACCAATCCGCAGGATCGTGGCCTTGTTTTTGAGGTTTTTCAGCGGTTCGAGGGCGAGCCGAATTTTCGCGAGCATATCGCCGTCCTTTGCGAAACTGCTAGCGGCAAGAATTGCCGACCTATGCGGCCGGGGAATTACCACAAACGGGCCGGCAGGGGAAGCTCATTTGGATCGCGAACCGCGGGGTTTCAACCCCGCGGCCTGCCCTGATCGCCAGATCGCCCCCGCCACCTATGCCTATGCCGCTTCGCACTCGTTCGTCTGCTTGTGAACGAAAGGATCGGGGTAAACACCAGGCAAATCGTCTGCGTAATAGCAGTCCAGGACGCGCTTCCAGTCCTCAAGACAGCGGACCTTGGTAAATGCCTCGCGGACCAGCTCGTACTGAGGGTGGCCCGCGGCATATTTGATGCCGAATTTTCGCATGGATGCTCCGCAGCGATTCTCACCGTAAAGTTCCTCGGCTAACCGATAGTGCTCGAGGATGACAGCCCGCTGCTCGTACAGGCTTGGCGGCGGTGGCAAAGACTTCCCTTCGGCTAGCGCTCGGCACTGCGCGAAGATCCACGGGTTGCCAATGCAGCCGCGGGCGACCGTGACGCCATCCACACCGGTCTGGCGGATCATCTCCAGGCAATCGTGAGGCGTGAACAGGTCGCCGCTGCCGAGCATTGTCTTCGAACCTAAATGTTGTTTCACTTCCGCGAGAAAGGCCCAGCGGCTGGGGCCGATATACCGCTGCTGCACCGTGCGGCCGTGAACGGTGACCGCCGCAATGCCGGCGGCAAAAGCGCCGTCGAGAATCGTGTAAAACTTGTCGCGGCTTTCGGTCGAGTCGTCGATGCCGCGGCGGAGCTTCACGGTGACGGGAATCTGCGGCGGCACCGCGTCGCGCGTGCGGCGAACGATGTCCAGAGCCACTTCGGGTTGGCTCAAGTGGAATCCCCCGCGGCAGCGCCCCAGCACCTTCTTCACCGGACAGCCGAAATTGATGTCGATCACATCGAAGCCAGCCTCCACGAGCTTGATGGCCCCGGCGGAAAACTGCTCCGGCTCGGCCCCCATGAGCTGGCCGCCGACCGGCCGCTCTTCGTCCGTGATGTGCAGAAAATGCTTGTTCCGCAACCGATTGCTCTTCACCGTCACGAGGAACTGATCGAGCATCACCTCGCAGATCGCATACGACGCCCCCAGCCCCCGGGCGATCAGCCGCATCGGCCAGTCGCTGTAGCCGGAGAGGGCGGCTTGGACGACGGGGAAGTCGACGTTCACTGGACCGAGTTGAAGAGACGGAAACTGCATTTCAATGACCAATGACGAAATCCGAATGACGAATCAATGACGAAGCCAAAATGGCCATTTGATCATTTTGACATTTTGCCTTCATTCGTCATTCGGGCTTCGGATTTCGGGCTTCCCGGCCCTTTGACGCGAGCGACTGTGCGAATCGTAGGCGGGGATCATCCAGCTCCAGTTTATACATCACCTGGTTGTAGTCATACCGCGGCGTCTGGTAGTCGTTGCCGGAGAACGTGTGCGTGTAGGTCCCTTCGAAATAGATCACGCGGCCGCCGTCTGCATCGAAATAGCGGTGGTGCAGCGGGTTGTAGAAGCTGTAGTTGTCGTGCGTGACGATTTTGACTGCCTTCGTCCACGGGCCAGTCGGTGATTCCGCCTCGGCATACCAGATCTCGCCGATCATCGACGTGCCGAAGTACTCGGTGAAGATGGCAATCCATTTTTTCCGGTAGTCGTTCCAGTTCATACTCCCGCGATGGGCCACGACGTGCTGGCCCTCCGCATCGACTGTGCGAAAGCGGCACTCCTCAGGCTTGAGCAAGCCCACATTGACGAAGCCCGGCTCGCTCATCGCATCGACCGGCGATGTGTTTTTTTTCCACCCCCACACTAGCCGGCCATCGGCATCGCGCTCGATCTTGTGCTCGCCCACACGGCTGCCGGGAGTAAGGCACGTAAACGCCTCGTACTGGGACAGATCGAGGAACTGCTCCGCCGTCGCCGGCACGCGCGCGACCGGAAACGGATCCCCAAAGTAGACGTACTTCGTTTTGTCATCCTTGTAGATGAACGTATGACCCAATGGCACGATGGGAGATTGCTCCGGAACGTCCACCGCGTGCTCGAACGACTCGTTCTTGTCGTTCCAGCGGCAAATGCCGTGGCGATAGACCGAAAGTGGCGCGCGAACCTTCATGTAGAAGCCGAGCAGCGCCTCTTTGCCGCCGGCATCGGTAACCGTAGTGACCGACTGAATCCATGTCAGGCCGTCCCCCGGCATTTGACACGTCGCGCGGGCGAAGCCGTCGTCGCCGACGAAATACTTAAGGTTCACTCCCTTGTCCGCGGGCAGGCCGCCGCGCTCGGGCAATTCGCTGACGGCGCCCGGCACGTGGAAAAGGCCCAGCGGATGCGCCGGCCGGAGCGTATCCCCCCAGAACCACCGCAACTTTCCGCCATAAATGGCCGTCTGCACGCTATCACTGCCGACCACTTTGCCATTCAGCAACGGCTGGTCGATGGGCACGGCGGGGAGACCTACGGTCGGTTTTTCGGCGGGGTCGGGAGACCCGCGCCGAATGAGCACGCTGTCGCGGTAAATACCGGCGCCGGTGACGCGATAGATTCGTTGAGCGATATTGATCCGCTTGATCTTGATCGTTGCGCTGCCGCCCGGCGTAACTTCGAGCGCCCGCCCGCGCAGGCCAAATCCATCCTTGGGCAACTCGTACCCGTGGCTGCTCGCCGCGAACCAAACCTTCTGATTCATCAACCCCGGCTCGTCGAAGGCGACGACACCATTGGAATCGGAAACGTAGACGACGTTTGCCGTCGTCTTCAATTCCACCAGCGGCACTCCGCGACCGGTGACGTCGTCTATCACGTGGATGGCAAATGGAGCCGCCGGTTCACCACCAGTCAAAGCAGCAGCGAGCAACAAGATTGTTGGGCTCATCAAGTTTCCTCCACCACAAACTTCCTCGTCGGATCGACGAACAGCCAGCAGCAGGCGACTACCAGAAAGCTACATCCGGACGTAATGAAGACCGCTGACCACATTTTGTCCTCCGCCATGTATCCAAACACGGAGCTGAACACGGCCGCCCCTAGATTGCCGCACATGTTGGCAAAGCCCAGCACGGAGGAGACATATTTTCCGCCGAAATCCTGATACGTGGCCCACAGCGCCCCCAGGCCCAAATCGGTCAGAAAATAAATCGCCGCCGCCAGCACGATGAACAGCCGCACGTCTGTGGTGAACAGGCACGCGGCATAGGCGCTACAGGCGACGAAGGCCGCGCACATTCCAGGCAGGCGTCGTCCCCAGATCGGGCCAAACTTGCGGAGCAGGAAATCGGCCAGCATGCCACCGGAGAGGCTGCCGCACATGCCGGCCAGCCCGGTGAACGCCACCATAGGGCCGGCCAGCAGATCGTAGGCGTTCGTCTTCGTGATCGTGTGGGTGTATCCAAACCACTGGCTCACGTCGCGGGCCACGTCGGTCAGTTGATCGGCATAAGCATCCTTCAGATACGAAGGGAGCCAGGTCACCAAAAAGATCCAGCCAATGTTGACGAAGAAGCCAGACAAGCTCAGCAAGAGCACATTGGGATGTTGCACGAGCGCCAAAACCAGGTTCAGCGGCGGCGTGGGAGTGGCCCCGGCAAGCGTCGGCTCGACGAGCGCTACTTCGGCCGCGTTGCATCGCGGATGATCCTCGGGGCGCTCGCGAAACAGCCACCAAAACGCGACGGCCCAGACGACGCCCAAAAGTCCGTAGCCGACAAACACGATGCGCCAGCCGCCGACTTCCCACTCCAGCGCGCGAAGCGCATAGAGCATGAGCAGCGGCGTAGCAAAGAAGGCGATCAAGCCGCCAGCCCGGCCTCCCATCGTGACGATGCTATTGGCCCGCGCTCGTCCCGCGAGCGGTATCCATTTCTTGATGTATCCTGCCGCGGCCGGATAAGCGCCCGCCTGAGCCATTCCGAGCAATAACCGGAGCACCAGAAATGCTATCAGCGAATGGGCAGCGCCAAGCAGCATGACCGCCAGCGACCAGCCGACCACGTACAGCGGCAGAGCCACGCGACTGCCGAACCGGTCGCAGACCCATCCCGACGGCACTTGCATGAGCGCATACGACCAGAAGAACATGCCGATCGCCCAGCCAAATTGTTTCCGGTCGAGATGGATCTCTTCGATGATCTTCTCGGTCACTGGCCCGATGCAGAATCGATCGAGGTACAGGATCACCGACATAGCGCATGTCAGTCCGATGATCCAGTAGCGTATCCGCGTCGGCCGCTGGCCGGGCTCGACCAGGCGGGCGCCGACAATCTCCGGCTGCGGAGCGTCGCGCGAGGCCTTGTAGGGATTCGACATCAGCCAGCTCAACGAGTCAGAAGGTCGGGTCGAAACGCGTGGCCCGATTATATCGGCTGTAGTACGCCAACGGGCGCGGTTGTGCGGCAGACGGGGCTGCAATTATGCACCCCCACGCCCAACCGACGATAGATTCCAATGCCGCGGTCACCTCCCGCGGCATTCTGAGGTGAACTTTGGCGGGTCTCCTGGCTGCTGTGCGCGGGGCGCTGGTCCGCGCGGCGCGCCGCCGCGCTCTGATCGCCGCTGTGCGCGCTCACCTGCCCGACGCGCTAGCGAGGGACGGCTATCCTCTCGCTAAACAGCCGTTTCCGTCGCTGACGCTTCGGGTTAGTGTTGTTCTGGCCCTCCTCATCACATTCACCACGACCGCGCATGCTCAGTGGCCCTGGAGCGGCTTCTTCCGCCGCTCGTCAGAAGCCAAAATCGTCTCCACGACGCCGCATTCGGCAATTGCCCGCATCTCGGTGCAGGAAATGGACGGCATTTCCTTCGGCACCGGATCGTTAATTGACGCTCGCGGCAATTTCGGCCTAGTGATCACCAACTGGCATGTGGTCCGCGATGCGACGGGAGAAATCAGCGTCGAATTCCCCAGCGGCTTGCGCACGCCGGCGAGGCTGCTGAAGTACGATGCGGATTGGGACCTGGCGGCCCTGGAAATCGCACGGCCCGCAGGCGTGCAGCCGCTCGTCATTTCTTCAGCACTGCCGCAAAAGCAGCAGTATCTTGTTATCGCCGGTTATGGGGCTGGGAATTATCGTGCGGCCGCTGGCGCGTGTCAGCAATACCTGGCGCCAAAGGAGGGAATGCCGTTTGAGATGGTGGAAGTGAGCGCCGAAGCTCGGCAAGGGGACTCCGGCGGTCCGATTCTCAACGAGCGCGGCGAAATCGCGGGCGTGCTCTTCGGCGCGGGAAACGGATTCACTGCCGGCAGCTACGGTGGGAGAGTCCTCGACTTTCTTTCGTCAGTCGTTCCCAACGGCGTGCCGGGAAGTGATATGCCGCCGGGGTTGAATCCGAGTGCGATCGCTCAGTCGCCGGCCCCGTCGCTCAGTCCGACGGCCGACCATGTGCCGCGGACCGATCCGTTTACGGCCATCGCGCCGCACGTGCAGGACCAACTCCAGGCGATGGCCCAGCCGCCGGCCACCGCGCCGCGCTTGCCAAAGAATGTGCTGACGAGTCCACCAGCGAGCGCCAATCCAGAGCTTGCACTCGTCCCGCTGCCATCGCGGCGATCGCTCCCGGCGACGCGGCCGACGGAACTTGCGCCCCCATCGCGGCTGGAGGTCGATCGCAGTTCGATCGCGCCGCTTGAGCCATCGGAGGCCGCCGCCGCTCCCGACGCGCAAGCTGACGTTTGGCAGCCGCCGGCAAGCATCGCTCCCATCGAAGGTCCGCCGAACAGCGCGTCCCTCAAGCCCCGCAAAGGGGCTGCGGAGACACAGCCAACGAGCATTCAAGAAGCACCAGCGGATCAGCTACTGGCTGCCGCCTGGAAACAAATCGGCGGCACATCGATGCTGGACCAGGTCAAGACCGTGCTGGCCGCGTTTGGCGTACTGGGAATTCTGGTCACGCTCTGGCGATTCATCAGCCGGGATGGATCGGAAGACCACGCGGAATAACGCGCGTCTGCTACTGCCGCCCGCGGAAGATCCACCCCTGCCAGTAGAAGTAGATAAGCATGCCGATGGCCGTCACCGCCATGAGTCCCAGGCTGAAGGGATAGCCAAGGAACCAGTCCAGCTCCGGCATGTTCCACGGGGAAACAGGGCGGAAATTCATCCCGTAAATGCCGGCGATGAACGTCAGCGGGATGAAGATCACGCTGATGATGGTCAGCACGCGCATCGTCTCGTTGATGCGGTTGCTGATGCTGGACATGTACAGGTCGCGGAGGTCGGCGGTCAATTCGCGATAAGTCTCCACCAGCTCGACAATCTGCACCACGTGGTCGTAACAGTCGCGGAGGTACGGCCGCGTGGAGTCCGAGATGTTGGGAACTCCCTCCCGCATGAGATGGGCCAGCGCCTCGCGCATCGGCCAGATGGCCCGGCGGAGGATAAGCAGGTCGGCTTTGACCTCGTGGAGCTGATCCATCGTTTTGCGCGAGCGGGCTTCCAGCACGGCGTCTTCCAGGCCGTCGATCCGCTCGGCATACAGCTCAAGCACGGGATAGTAGGCGTCGATCGCCGCGTCGATCAGGGCATAGGCCAGGTAGTCACTGCCGCTGGCGCGGATCTTGCCGACTCCTTTGCGAATCCGCTCGCGGACGCGATCGAACGGATCGCCGGGCGTCCCTTCCTGGAAGGTGATCACAAAGCCGGGGCCGACGAACAGGCTGAGCTGCTCGGTGCCGCAGCGATCGAGCTGGCAGCTGACCATCCGCAGGACGATGAACAGGACGGCTCCGTACTCATCCACCTTGGCCCGCTGGTGGGTGCTGACGACATCTTCCAGGGCCAGACGGTGGAGGTCGAACAAATCCCCCAAGCGCTCGATCAGCTTGGCGTTGGCCAACCCTTCGACGTTGACCCACACGACCGGGTGATCGGCCAACAGCTTAGGAATCTGCATCACGTCGGCCAGCTCGTGCTCGACGAGTGATTGCGGTCCATAGGCCAGGACACTGGCCTCCGACGGCCGCTGGGCGGGGCTGGGGGCAATGACGCCTGGGCTGGTGCCGGGCGCGGTCCGCCGCTGGATGCGAATCTCGTGGCGCTGGCGGCGTTTATTCTTCTTGCTCAAGCGGCGGCCCTTCGCACGTCGCCGGCGGCCGGCGGCGTCAACCGCACCTCGACCGGGCGAAGCAGGTTCAAATGCACGTCCCGTTGCGGGTACGCGATGATGATACCATGCTCGGCGAACAGGTCGTCGATGGCAAACCGTAGATCGCTTTCGATCCGGCCGCGATCGGACTGGCCTAATCGCAGCCAGAATGAAAGTTCAAAGTCCAGTGAATGGTCGCCGAAATTCGTGAATGACACGTTCGGCGCAGGGTCCTTGAGCACGTCGGCATTCTGATCGGCAGCTTGCAATAGAAGTTTCGCCACTTGCCGGGCCGGTGAGCCGTAAGCCACGCCGACCGTCACCTTGCTGCTGATGACGTCGTCGGAAAGCGTCCAGTTGACGACGTTCGTTTGCAGGAACGTGCTGTTGGGGACCAAGATCTCCATGTTCGAGCCGGTCGTGATTCGCGTGCTGCGGGCTCCGATCTCCGTCACCTTACCCGTCGCCCCGTCGATCTGGATCACGTCGCCCACTCGGATCGGCCGCTCGGCCAGCAAGATCAAACCGCTAATGAAATTGTTCACGATGTTCTGGCTGCCGAAACCGATGCCGACCGCCAGTGCCCCGCCAAAGAAGCTGAAGACGGTGACCGGCACTCCGAGGGCGCCGAGCGTGGAGAGCGTGAAGGCGGCCATCAGGGCGTAAAACCCGATGGTTTGAATCGTGGCGACGTTGTTCCTTCCGATCCCAAGCCGACCGAGAATTCGGGACGCGAACCAGGAGCTGATGCGCTTGGAAGCCAGGTAACCAATAAACAGCAGCACTAGGGCGATTGAGAGCGTTTCGACCGTCACCTTCATGAAGATTTCATAGCGCCAGACCTTTACGAGCTTGTCCCAGGCATCTGGAAGCGAGGTGGGAATCACCTCCTTGAGCCCTGCCAGGCCGGTCGTCGTGATGGACGCGTCGCTGCCTGCCGGTTTGTCCTCCTGAGCGTTAGTCTGTCCGCTGGTCTCAGCCGATTTGGTTTTGACGGACGAATGCGAAAGTGGCTCAGGCGTGGACTTTGACGGCTTGCCATGCCTTGTCTCGGGCGCGGCCGCGGGTTCCGACTCAGAACCCGGCTGTTGATCGAGCGGCTCCGCAAACTGCGTCGGTTCGATAGGCGTTTTTTCGCGATAAGTATCCGCCGGCTCGCGCAGCGGCGGCTGTGGCGGCAGTCTCGTCTCTAGGGACTGCTGCGGACGCGAGGTCCCCGGCAGTGCATAGACGCTCGAGCCGGCTGCGGCATCAACGTCCTGCTGCGGCGGCGAAACGGTCGGGAAGCTTCGCTCCTGCCCCTGTCCGCGGGCAGTGATCAGCAGCAACGCGACAACGCCTACGAGGCAATAAAGAATGGACCGGAACATGACGTGGCTCCGTGGGACCTACAAGCGATGGACGCAGTTGCCGCGAAGGAATAGCTGCACGCTTGCAAACGGTCAAGAGATTGCTGGCTGCTAGCACGCTCCGGCGGCTGGGGGATAGGAGCTGAGTGCCGCTGAAGCCCCGGGCGTGGCTCCCTTTAATTCCGCCATTGCTACCTCCACGTCCCACTCAGGCTGAGTCGGTTTTTGAGTCGGTTTGGCGCGCGACTCACAGCGGCCGACTCGCACCCCAAGTCGTGCATGTATACATACTTACACACTTGAGTCGCCCGACTCAGGCCTTGAGATGAGTCGGTCTGAGTAGGCAAGCGCAGGTGTCGGGGTGTGAGAGTGTGAGGGTTTGAGGGTACCTAAGGTCCCACCCACCTACCGATACCCTCGAACTCACACACCCTCATACCCGCACTCCGGGCGCGCATCGTGGTATGAGAGTGTGAAGATTCTCAGTGTTCCACACTCATACCCACAACTGAGCTATCACACACCCCGCTGCGTTCTAGTGGGGGAGCTGAGAAGGAATAGCTACAGGCCCCCATACGTTTCGGCACTTACGTCACCAGCGTCGCGGGCCAGCCGGTTACAAGTGCAGATAGTGAACATATTTACACAAATGCCGGCTTGGGCCGACTCGCGCTAAGTCGCTCCAGACACAACGTCTGAAGGGAATAACCCATTGGAGGGGTTGAGCAGTCGATTCACGACCAGGATGTCAAAGATCCATATTCCGCGCAGCGGCAAGCGCACCGACCTGGCATGGGGCAAGTCGTGGAGCGGCGGCGCGGGATTTAAACTATTGTACACATGTTACCGACGGCGTCAATGGGCAGGCAGCGGAGCATCGAGCTTTCGTAGCAGCCACCTTCGCTGTCTGCAACATTACAAATAAGGCGTTGCCAGCCGCGCCACGCCGTCGCGGAGGCGAATGAGCAGCGGGCGGCCGTCCACGTCCGCCAGCGTGATTTTCTTCGATCTTTGACGTTTGAGTTCCACTAGGTCGCGGAGCCTGGCCGCCAGTTCGCGGTCGTAGCACTCGACGTTGAATTCGAAATTCAGCCTCAGGCTGCGCGGATCCCAGTTGCCGCTGCCGATCATGCTCCACACGTCGTCCACAAGCATTATCTTGGAATGGTCGAAAGGCGGCGGCGTGAGCCACACCTTGCAGCCGCGCTGGAGCACTTGCCAGAGCTGCGCCATGCAGGCCCACTGGACGAGTTTGAGATTATTCTGCTCCGGAATGAAGATATTGACGTCCACTCCCCGCATTGCCGCGACGGTCAGCGCCAGAATGAGCGTTTGATCTGGCAGGAAATAGGGCGTGACGATGTGGATGGAGCGATGGGCGCAATCGATGGCGCCATGGATTGTCAACCGGATTTTGTCGAAGTCCAGGTCTGGTCCGTCGGCAATGCCGCGAGCCAGCACATTCCCCTGCGGCGTCAGAGAGGGGAACCAGGCCTCACCTTCGAGCTTCTCTCCCGTGCAGAACTCCCAATCGAGCAAGAACGTCTCCTGCAAGTGCGCGACCACCGGGCCTTCCACTCGGAAGTGCAGATCGCATAGCGGGTGCTGGCCGCAGTTGGACTCCATCGTCCCTTGCCGGATGTTCATTCCACCGGTATAGCCGAGGCTGCCATCGACAACGAGGATTTTGCGGTGGCTGCGCAGGTTGCTGTAGTTCAGCTTCCAGGGGATAAGCGTGGGCAAAAAAGTCGCGAAGGGAATGCTTGCCTCGCGGAGCTTCCCTTTGATCGACGGCCACGTGTAGCGCGTCCCCACGTCGTCCATGAGCACCCGCACCTCCACGCCGCGAGCGACCGCGCTGGCCAGCACATCGACAAACATCGCTCCGGCAGCGTCGTTATCGAATATGTACGTGGCCAGGGTAACGGTCTTCTTGGCATGCTCGATCGCGAGGGTCATTTCCCGGTAGGCGCCGTCCCCACTGGGGAGCGGAGTAATCGCGTTGCCATCCAGCAGCGGAAGGCCGGTCACGCGGCCGACGAACTCGGCCAGTGGCGCCATGTGCGACCGCTCCGGACCCAGCGCGCGCTGCACTGCATCGGGCGAGCAGTGCGCCAATCCGCGCGAGCCCTTCCCCTTCGCCTGCGTGCGCAGCAAACGCCTGGCGCGGCGATGCAGCCGATTGATGCCGAACATGAAGTACAACAGGGCGCCGAGAAAAGGCGTCAGCACTATGATCCCAGCCCAGCCGATGGCCGCCCGATTGTCGCGCTTTGTGAGCACGACATGCGCCGCGGCAAAAATCATGACCAAGAAGTGAGCAAGGCCGAACAGGTACGGCCAGACGGTGGAGAAGATGTGAAGCATCAGGGCGGGTCGAACCTCGTCGGGCAAATTCTCGACTTGTCCAACACGGATTAGCGCAGGTTGCAAACCTGTCCTACGCGGGAGGGCTCTCGCGCACCAGAGCGCTGATCTGCTTGAACTGGGGCGTTCCCGCGACTTCGCACCATTCAAACAGTGCCGCTTCAGTAGTCGTCAGCGTCGCCCCGGCCGAGTCCATCCGCCGAATCGCCGTCTCGTGGTCGATCGCGTGCCGCGCCCCCAGCGCGTCGACAGCGACCAGCACCCGGTACGCTTCCCCGAGCAGGTCCATCACCGTCTGCTGAACACAGACGTGCGTCTCAATGCCGCAGACGAGAATCTTGAAAATCCCCTGCTGCTGCCAGGTTTCGAAGATCGGCGCACACTCGCCGCAGCTAAAGGCGAGCTTGGCCGGAATTTCCCCCAGGCGCTGCCGCAGCGCGTCCGCCGTCGGGCCGAGGCCCTGCGGATACTGTTCCGTGGCGGCTACCGGAATCCCCAGGATTTTGGCCCCATCGATCAGACGCCGGCAATTGAAAATGATCCGTTCGTGGCCGGGAATCAGCCGCAGCAGCTTCTCCTGCATGTCTACCACCAGCAGGGCCGAATCACCGCGCGACATCAATTCCGGACTGCGGGGAAGCCGGGAAGGAAAAGGCTCGTTCATGCGCTCAGCATAACGGCACTCAGCCGCCAGAGAACAGGGCAGTTTGGGGAAGGGCTTGTTGATTGGAAATCCGGCAAGTGCTCCGCTGGCCGTTCTCCGATCTCACGTATCACTCTGCAGGAGATAAACGCCGGTCAGCAAACGCGCATCCAGCTTGATTCCCAGCTGCTCGCGTCCCCACAGCCAAGCGTCGATCTCGGCCAGCGGCACTTCATGAATGACGATTTTCTCACCGGCAACGCCTCCGCCGTGGGCGATCCGGCGCAATCCCCGGGCGATGAAAAATGTGATCGTTTCGTCGGTCATGCCGGCACTCGTAACTCCGCGGAACACTTCTCGCATTTCGTTTGCCTGATAGCCAGTCTCTTCCAAAAGCTCACGGTGGGCCGCATCGGCCAGCGATTCGCCGTCGGCACCCGGCTCGTCGCCAACCAGGCCGGCCGGCAGCTCAATGACTTTGGCGTTGACCGGCGGACGAAATTGCTCGACGAGGAGCAGCTTCCCCTCGTCGGTGAGTGCCGCGATGGCAATAACCGCCGTGCAGTTGGCTCGCTGGACGAACTCCCAGCCGTCTCGCGCGACGAACCGCAGGTACTTGGTGCTGGTCAGCACGCGTAGTTCAGGCTCGGGAGGAGTCATCGACAGGTATAACCGACAGAGGCCGTGCTACTATGTCAATTTGCCAACTGCTTGTCGCAGTTCGGCCAATTCGCGCTCGTAACCGCCGGAAAGGATGGGAAAACGGCACCAGGTTTTTGGATCGAGATTCTCGTCGTCGAGATGGAAGCAAGGGGCGTACCGCTCCCGCTTCCACTGGTTGCGGCACCACAGGCGGAAGAACCGCTCCACCCAGACGCACATTTGCTTCGCGGAGTATTGCGGGAACTCCACCCGCATGACGTGAAAGATTTCCACGGGCTGCATCTTGTCGCGGATCGCCAGCCGCTCGACCTTGTCCAGAACCTCGTAGGGCATCAAGTCGGCCTCGTCGGTCTGGTGCGATGATGGAGGACGCAGTTCGGCCGTCGGCTGCTGATCGTTGACGGCGGCCAGTGCCGGCATTGGGCCAAT
>Ga0075418_10001559_pt1 | contig 26072 bp, 25 predicted proteins | sample SoiMetdeltSBSDD2_FD_81776 | JGI IMG/M metagenome (GOLD analysis project Ga0075418, IMG submission 81776) | Bulk soil microbial communities from a Populus tree surrounding site in Tennessee, USA - Soil MetaG P. deltoides SBSDD2 | ecosystem: Environmental > Terrestrial > Soil > Tree plantation...
ATCGTCATTTCCATAACCCGAACCTGTCACCCATCAGCTCGGTCTAAAGTGTGACCCATCAGCCCGGCCGTACACCCGAGCGAGCCGAGCCCGGAGCGAGTTACGGCGACAGGCGAGCCGTGATGGCGCGCCCGGGGCCCCCGAGCCCACCGCCCCGCGTCACCGGACTCACCGACGAGCATTAGTGACGCGGCTTCGCCGACACGTCGGTGCCTTCAACCGGGTAGCCCTTCGCATGCCACCCGGGGAGTCCTTCATCGAGCACCCGATGATTTCGCCACCCGAGCGTATAGAGGATGTTGCTGGCCCCCCGGGCCAGCGCATGCGGACAGGTTCAATAGAAGACGACCAGGCCCGTTTTGGAGATCTCCGCCGACCGAGGTTCCACCGCCCGGACCGGGATCGAGCGCGCGCCCTTGATGTGCATCTCGGAGTAGGCGTCCCAGTGACGCACGTCGATGACGTCGGCGCGCGTGCCGCTGTCGAGCAGCTTCTTCAGTTCGACGACCGAGATGAAGTTGGCCGGGGGCTCGGGGGGCGACGCCGGCGCGGCGCCCAGGAGCAGCACGCCGGCGGCCACCAGCGTCGCGAACATCGTGCGCACGGGCCTAGCCTCCGGCCAGCCGGGCCCGGCTGCGCATCGTCGGCCCGCCGTTGCCGAGCTTCTTGGTCTGCATCGGTTGTCCCTTGCCGCAGTTGTGAATCGGGTAGAGGCCGAAGTCCGATCCGACCGCGTCCACCTGCATGAGGTAGCCGCGCGTGTCGGCCATGATCCCGCCGTCGCGATAGAGCTGTCCCAGCTGGCCGTTCTCGATCGCGTAGACCTTGCGCGCCGAGATGCGGAAGTTCTCGCGACTCTCGGCGATCGAGGGGATGCGATGGCCCACCAGATACCAGCCGCGATCGACCTCGCCGATGATGTCGGCCGGATCGCGGTCGCCCCCCGCGAAGACCGTGTTCGACATCCGGATGAGCGGCACCAGCGCGGCCTCGGTGGCCTTGAAGTGCCCGTTGGGCGCGCCGCCGAAGATGGCCGCCGTCTGCCGGCTGTTCATGAAGCCGCGGAGCACCCCGCGATCGATGTGCGTGACCCGCGCGGCCGGCGTGCCCTCATGGTCGTAGCGATAGTGCCCGTAGCCCGGCAGCGACGGATCGGAGTACGCGCTCACCAGCGGCGAGGCGATCCGCTGGCCCACCTGATGCTGGTCGAGCGCGGTCAAGAGCCACGAGCGGCCCGCGTACGCCGTCTCCATCTTGAGCGCCCGGTCCAGCTCCACCGGGTGGCCGACGATCTCGTGGGAGACGAGCGTGTTGTAGTGCGGATCGGTGACCACGACCTCCTCGTGCTCGCTCGTCGGCAGGGCGGGGGCGGCCGCCAGCTCCACGCTCTCGCGTGCCAGGGCCAGGGCGAAGTCGGCGAAGGGCGGCTGCCGGAGGGGCGCGTCGACGACGCCGCCGGTGAGGATCTCCCAGCCGCGCTGGTGGCCGACCACGTCGTACAGCTCCTGGCTGATCTCGCCCACCACGCCGACCACCAGCGCCATGCCCTGGGTGAGGGCGAACGCCTGGTCGATCAGCGCCCCCTCGGTGGAGGCGAAGAGCTCGCGCGAGATCTGGGTCAGCGTCGAGATGTAGTTGTGCTTGATGGCGGGATCGACGGCGGCTACCCGGCGCGACACATCCGAAGTGAAGGCGACCATGTCGGGCAACGGTACCGCGCGGGGATCGATCTCGTACTGAGCCGGCACCGTGTCCTCGCGGACGTTGATCGGATGCAGGCGCGTGTCGGCCAGCGAGGCGCCGAGCGCGCCGAACTTCTCGCGCGCCGAGGCCTTGTGCTCGCCGTTGACCAGCGCCCGCCGGTAGGCGCGCTCGAGCGCCTCTCGCAAGAGGCGGGGCAGCGCGTCGAGGTCGGCGGTACCCAGCGTGAGGCCGGCCCAGCCCGGGGCGACGCTGCGGTCGCCGGCCAGCACCCGCACGCCGGCGGCGAAGCCGTAGTCGTCACCCGAGGACTTGCTCTCGCCGTTCTCGGCGGTGGCGAACTTGCCCTCGGCGACTTCCAGGCGCAGATCGGCGTAGGTCAGGTGGGGCAGGCGGCGCGCGGCGTCGCGGAGCAGGTCGCGCACGTCGAGCTTGACCCGGTCGATCAGGTCGACGGTGATCCGCTGGCTCATGCCCACCTCACAGGGGTTCGGTGAACGGTTCGACGAGCACCATCTCACCCGGCGCGACGTCGCCCCGGTCTTCTTCGAGGACGATGAAGCAGTTGCCGGCCACCATCGAGGACAGGATGCCCGAGCCTTGAGGCCCCGTCGAGCGGACCTCCCACACACCGTCGTGGTAGGTCAGGACGCCGCGCTTGAACTCCCGGCGGCCGGCTTTCTTGGGCAGGCGCTCGATGGTGCGCGCCTGCCACGTCGAGTGGAAGACACGCCGCCGGCCGGCCAGCTTGTAGAGCGCCGGCCGCACGAAGAGCATGAAGGCCAGCAGCGAGGCCACCGGATTGCCCGGCAGCCCGAAGAACGTGGTCTGGCCGATGCGGCCGAACGCCAGCGGCCGGCCGGGCTGCATGGCCACTTGCCAGAAATCGATCGTGCCGATCTCGCCCAGCACGTCCTTGACGAGGTCGTAGACCCCGACCGAGACGCCGCCGGAGGTGATCACCACGTCGGCCATCGCGCTGGCCTCCAGCAGCTGCGCGCGCAGCGTCTCGCGCACGTCGGGCACGATGCCCAGGTCGAGGACCTTACCGCCGCACTGCTCGATGGAGCCGCGGAGCGCGAAGCGGTTGGCGTCGTAGATCTGACCCGGCTGGCGAGGCGTGCCGGGCTCGGCGACCTCGTCGCCGGTCGAGAGCAGCGCCACGCGCGGAGCGCGATGCACGCTCACCTGCCAGAGCCCGAGCGAGGTGATCAGCCCGAGCTCCTGCGGCCGCAGCACGGTGCCGGCCTCGATGACGATGCCGCCGGCCTCGACGTCCTCGCCGCGCAGGCGCACGTTGACCCCCTTGGGGCTCGCCGCGATACGCACGCGCGCGCCGACGCGCTCGACGATCTCCTGGGGATAGACGGTGTCGGCGCCGGCGGGAATCGGCGCGCCGGTCATGATCCGCAGCGCCTGGCCGGGACGCAGCGCACCGGTGAACACGGCGCCCGCCGCGAGATCGCCGACCACGTCGAGCTCGCGCGTCCCGGCGTCCGGAATGTCGGCGCTGCCCACGGCGTAGCCGTCCACCGCGGAGTTGTCCGCAGGCGGCACGTCGACCGGCGCCTGCACGGCGGTGGCGAGCACGCGCGCGAGCGTCCGGGGCACTGGAAGGACCTCGGGCGGGACGGGACCGGTGATCTGAGCGAGGATGTGCTCCTGGCCCTCGCGCACGGAGATCATGGGTGACATTATACGAGCCCATGGACGATGCGCTGACCCCGCGTCCCGCCGGCTTCTGGTTCCGCGCCGTGGCACTCGCGATCGACGCGGTGGTGTGCGCGGTGGTGCAGGCGTCCTTTAGCGGCCTGGCGCGCCTGCTGGGGCGGTCGACGGCTGAGGGCCCCGAGTCCGCGGGGTCGACGGCCTTCCTGTTCACGCTGATCTTCGCGGCGGCCTACTGGACGGTGCTGCACGCCGTGGCCGGCCAGACGCTCGGCAAGAGCGTGGTCGGCGTCCGCGTGGTCGGCACCGATGGCGCGCTGCTGACCTTCGGTCCTTCGCTCCTGCGCTATCTGGCCTCGGTCCTGTCACTGGCCACGTGCGGCTTCGGCTTTCTGATGGCCGCGCTGCGGCGAGACAAGCGCGCGCTGCACGACCTCATCGCCGGCAGCCGTGTCGAGCGTCTCGCGGCGCCTCGCCCGATGGTCCGTCGCGTCCCGAGGCCGGCGCCCGCGGAACCGGCCCCGGTGCCGGTCGGGTCGTCGCCGGCGCCCGATGCGCCTCCGCCCGTCGAGCCCCCACCCCCCGCCGCCACGCCGTAGCCGGCGTGATTCCGACGTTGCCGCTCCGCGTGCGCAACCGCCTGGCGAGCACGATCCTGGCTGCGCTCGGCGACGAGCGTGCGCGGCGCCAGCTGAGCGCGCTCGCGGCCGACGGGGCGACGGCGCGCGGCTGGCTGGCGCCTGAGGACGATCGCTGGGCGGAGGCGGTGAGCGAGCGCGCGCGCCGCGCGGCCGTGGCGCTGGCCGATCGTCCCGCACTGGCGACCGAGGTCGACCTGCAACAGGCCTTGCAGGCGGCGGGGCTGCTCTTCGATGCCGGCCTGCACTTCGAGGTGCACGAGGTGCTCGAGCCTCACTGGGCGGCGGCGCGGGGCGACACCCGCGAGATGCTGCAGGGACTCATTCAGATTGCGGTCGGCTACCAGCATCTCGCCAACGGCAATCATGCCGGCGCCCGCTCGCTGCTCGTCGAGGGCAGCGGACGGCTGCACCAGCGCCGGCTCGCTGGTGTCGATCTCGATCCGTTCGCGCGCGCGGCCGCCATCGCGGCCGAGCGGTTGATGGCCGGCGAGCCGGTCGCCGTTCCGTCCTTCCCACGATTCTCAACCGGGTAGGCGAGGAGATCTCCATGGAGCTCGGACTGAAAGACAAGGTGGCGCTGGTGACGGGTGGCAGCAAGGGCATCGGCCGGGCGGTCGCGCTCGGCCTCGCCGCGGAAGGCGCGCGCGTGGCGCTCGTGGCGCGCGAGCCCGGCGCGCTCGACAAGGCTGCCGCGGAGTGCCGCGACCGATCGCGGCGTGACGCAATCGCGGTGGCGGCCGATCTCTCGCAGTTCGACGAGGTCGCGCGCGTCGTGCGCGAAGTGAAGGACCGCTTCGGCCGCATCGACGTGCTGGTCAACAACGCCGGCGCGATCCGCGGCGGCAACTTCCTCGATATTCCCGATGCGCAGTGGAGCCACGACTGGAACCTCAAGCTGCTCGGCTACATCCGGATGTCGCGCGCGGTCTTCCCGCTCATGCAGGCCCAGGGCGGCGGCCGGATCTGCAACGTCGTCGGCGCCGCCGGCCGCAATCCCACACCCGCCTATCTCACCGGCGGCGCGGCCAACGCCGCGCTCATCAACTTCACCAAGGGCCTGGCCGACCTCGGTGCGCCCTCGCAGATTCTCGTGACCGCGGTGTCGCCGGCGGCCACCGCGACGGAGCGCTGGGATTCGCTGATCGCTCAGCAGGCAGCATCGAGCGGCAGGACCGTCGAGGAGCTGAAGGCCGAGGCCGCAGCGCCGTACAAGCTTGGTCGCATCGCTACTTCGGAGGACATTGCTGACATCGTGTGCTTCCTGGTATCCGCGCGCGCGTCGTTCATCACCGGCATCTGTGTGACGGTCGACGGCGGCTCGACCCGGGGCGTTTACCCCTGATTTTGGGGCGAAATCAGGCCCCCCAGGGGGGACCTTGACATGCGTTACCTCCTGTCATTAGTCTCTAGCCGGTCAGACCGCAGACCGGCAGTGGCAGTGTCCCAATCCGCCGCTAACACAGGGAGCAGGAGGTCGCGCGATGTCCGCTAAGCTGTTCGTCGGCAACCTTTCATTTCAGGCTACGGAAGAGGACCTCCGCGAGCTCTTCGCCCAGGCGGGGAACGTCGAGACGGTCCGCATCATCACCGACCAGTTCACCGGGCGGCCTCGCGGCTTCGGCTTCGTGGAGATGGCCACGAAGGAAGAGGCCCAGAAGGCCGTCGAGATGCTGAACGGTCGGCTCTTCCGCGATCGCAACCTCGTGGTGGACGAAGCGCGCCCGCAGCCGCAGCGTGGTGGCGGCGGCGGTGGTGGCGGTGGTCCTCGGGGAGACCGAGGGCCGCGGTCGAGCGCGGGTGGAGGCGGCTGGCGCCGCTAGCTCCTTGGAGCGAGCCCGGGGGCGACGTTCCGGGCTCGCTCCATCCGCTCGAAGCGGCGTCGCAGCCCGTCCGGTCTAAGTATCAGAAAAGGGAGAGCTGAGCGGTATTCTCTTCCGGCTCGTCCCTGAACGGCTGGAGCCCTTCCTGCTCGGTGAAGCGCCGAAAGCGGTCCCAGATCTCCAGCACCTTGCTCTGGTAGTACTCCACGTTCTCGTCCGGCCGCGCGGGATCCCACTCGGCGGCCAGACGTGCGCACTCGTTGACCACCACGTTACGGCTGCGCCCGACAACGTAGTACGAGATCTGATCTCCAGGCTGACAGGTGCGGCCGGTTGCCAGGGCCAACTCGTATGCGGCCGAGGGTGCACGGAGGCCGGCCCTCACGCGCTCCCGATAGACATCGACGGTGTCCTGCAGCGTGTCGGTGCGAGCAAACTGGCGCACCGGAACTTGATGGGTGGCGAATGCTGTCAACCAGCGGTCGATGGCCGGTCGCACGCTCGAACGCTTGCCTTCCAGCAGCAGCCGTACGACCTCTTCGATGAGCCGCCGCTGGAACGGCTCGAGGCCCCGCGAGCGGAAGCCGGAGCCCTTGAGCTGCACTCGCCCCCGCGCATCCATCAGCGCGTAGGTCTTCATCTTGTAGGACAGCATCGCGGCGTGACGGCCGTCCAGCTCGAGCGCGATGCCTTCGGGCAGGTCGGCCGCGATGGCCTCCAGCAGCCGCGTGTCGTGCTCAGGGGAGTGATCGGTCGGCGCGAGGAAGTAGACGCCGTCGGTGTCGGCCTCGATCGGCACCGCACCGAGCGCGGTCAGCCGATCCACGATCGTGGTCACGACCGCGCGGCCCTCGGCGGTCACCCGATCGGCGGCGGCGAAGTCGTTGAAGTGGCCGCTCGAGAACGCCAGGTAGCCGTAGAACGCGTTGATGAGGATCTTGAACGTCTGCTGTAGCGCGTGCTGGTGCGCGCGCTCCTCGGGATCCGCGGCACTGCGGGCCAGGTGCTTGGCGCGCACGCGGACGTCGCGCAGGTGGTCGAGCAACGCGGGGAACACGCCCAGCTCGTCCGAGGCCGGCGCGATGCCACGGGCCAGCATGAGCGACGGATAGAGCGAGGTGACGTCGACGTGCAGGACCGGGCCGCCGACGCCCTGTTGCCAGATGGCGGCGAGCCCGCCGCCGACCGACTGGGAGGCGCCGGGCGCCGGCACGGCGTGGCCGCGGCGCAGATACTCGCGGACCAGCAGCGTGTCGATCTTCGCGGCGGCCCCGCGCAGCGTGGCGGACTGGTAGTCGAACGGCAGCAGCTGGGCCTGGATGAAGTAGGGCGGCGCCAGGATGGCGCCCACGCCGAGCGTCTCCAGCGCGTCGTCGGCCGCGTAGGCCATGAGCCGGTCGGGCGACTCGGCGAGCTGCTGCGCAATCGTGGAGGGATCCACGTAGGTGCGGTCGGCGGCGGCCACGCCCAGGTGGCGCGCGATGTCCTTGAGGCCGAACGAGGGCAGGTCGCGGGCGCCGACGTCGTGCAGCTGGGCCAGCATCCACGTGTCGACGACGTGGCGGCCGGCGACTTCGTAGCGGCGGTAGCCGATGGTGCGCTCGGCCACGTAGAGCCGTGCCGGCCGGCCGCGCAGCTCGCTGCCGTCGCGCCCCCACGGCAGCCGCATCCGGTGACGCCGGGCCCGCGCCTCGATGTACTCGAGGTCGAAGCGGAAGATGTTGTGGCCTTCGATCACGTCGGGATCGCGCTCGGCGATGATGCGGCTGGTCTCGGCGAGCAGCGCCGCCTCGTCGAGGCGATCGCCGCGGACGACGTGGCGGAAGCCCGTCGAGTCGGCGAGCGCGACGGCCACGATGCGATCGGCCGCCCGCGCGGCACTGGGGAACTCGTGCCCGTCGCCGGTGACGACCTCGATGTCAAGCGCCAGCCGTCGCAGCTCACCGAAGCGCATGCCCCCGAACGAGGTGCGTCCGCTCGTGAGCAGGTATTGCTGCACCGGGTCGGGGATGAGCCAGTACGGGGCGCTCGGCGTGTCGGCCGACACCTGACTGCGCTCGCGGCTCAGATCACGCGCGCCCAGCGCGTGCGGCCACGAGTCGAATCGGGCTCGCCACCGCAGCGCGCCGCTGCCCTGCAGTGGGTCGATCCCCAGCAGCCCGGCGGCGTCGGTCACGAGCGCGGGATCCGCGAGCAGGACGGACGGGACGAACGGCTCCACGGCGGCGACGGCCGTCTCGCCGAGGCGTTGCCAGACACGAATGCCTCGGCCGTCTTCCGTGAGGCCGAAGGCGAGGAGCCGGGGAGTGGGATCGGCTCCGAACAGCAGGGGGGCCTGGACGCTCAGTCGGTGACTTCCTGTGCCATGGGCGGATTTTATACCCGTGGTCCGGTGTATGCTCGTCGCATGCTCCGGCATGCCTGGGCGGCGCTCGCCGCCTCGGTCGTCCTCGCGGGTTGCGCCGGGTCCGCCGTGTCATTCCCGAACGCGAACCCCGGCAAGCCGCTCACCATCTCCGCGAGCGAGGCACGCCCTGAGGGGCCGGGACCCTTTCCCGCAGTCGTGCTGATGCACGGCTGCCACGGCGTGTCGGACTCCACGCGCCAGTGGGCGGAGTGGTTCCGCGCCCGCAACTACGTGGCCCTCATCGTGGATAGCTGGACCCCCCGCGGCATCGGCAACGGCTGCCGGCCCGGCCCCGACATTCCGAACACCGAGCGCTTCGACGACGCGGTGGGAGCGCTGCGCTGGCTACAGGCGCGCCCCTACGTCGATCGGCGGCGGATCGGCGCGATCGGCTGGTCCAACGGCGGCGTCTTCGCGATGTCGGTCATCAACGGCCCGAGCCTCGAGCGCGCGAAGCGCCGGGGCGTGGAGATGCCCGAGCCCGGCTACGGCGCCTCGGTCGCCATGTACCCGGGCGGCTGCTACTCGCTGGTGAAGGAGCAGGTGGTGCGTCCGCTGCTGCTGCTCATCGGCGACGTCGACGACTGGACGCTGCCCAGCGAGTGCGCGGAGATGATCGAGGCCATGCGCGGGCGCGGGGCCGACGCGTCGATTGTCCTCTATCGGGGCGCCTTTCACTACTTCGACGTGGTCGGGCAGAAGCGGACCGTGCTGGACGACGTGGAGAACCGCAACAAGCCGGGTGGCTGCTGCGGCGCCACCGTCAGCTACGATCCCTCCGCGGATGCGGATGCGCACCAGCGCGTGGAAGCCTTCTTCAGTCGCCACCTGGGAGCGCGCTGAGACGCGGCCATGGACGCCTCGGTCGACTTCGTCAAGGAGCTCCTGCCGACGATCGTCAACATCCACGCGACCGTGCCCAAGGGGCATACCTCCGCCCGCATCCTCGGCGACGAGCGCATGGGCAGCGGCGTCGTCGTGGAGGGGGGCCTGATCCTCACCGTGAATTACGTGGTGATGGGCGCCAGCGTCGTGGAGGTCGCGCCCCTCAAGGGCCGGCGCACGCGCGCCGAGGTCGTGGCCATCGACTACGAGGTCGGCCTCGCGGTGCTGCGGCCCAAGCGTCAGAGCCTCCCGGCCGCTCCCCTCGGCACGATGGCGCCCCTCGAGCGCGGCGACCCGGTGATCGCCATCGCGTCCTCCGGCGTTCAGGAGGTGCGCGTCAGCGGTGGGTTCGTCACGTACCTCGGCGAGTTCGAGGCGTACTGGGAGTATCTGCTCGACCGGGGCGTCGTCTCCAGCGCGAGCAACCCCGGCTACGGGGGCGGCGCGCTCTTCACCATGAGCGGCCGGGTTGCCGGCGTGCTCTACCTCAACCTGAACGAGATCGCGCGGAGCTCGCTGGCGATCCCCATCGATTGCTATCGCGATCACGCCGAGGAGCTGCTGCGCTACGGACAGGTGGTGAGCCGGCCCAAGCGTGCGTGGCTGGGGATGTTCGCCCACGCGCTGGAAGAGGGCGTCATCGTCGCCGGCATCGTGCCGGGCGGGCCGGGGGACAAGGGCGGCCTGCGCGAGGGCGATCTCATCGTGTCGCTCGACGCCCAGGAGGTCTCGAGCCGGCGTGAGCTCTACATGAGCCTGTGGCGGCGCGAGCCCGGGGAGCGGATCACGCTGGAAGTGATGCGGGACAATGCGGTGCGCCGCCTGGAGCTGACCGGCGGCGACCGCGCCGAATTCTTCAAAGTCTAGGCGAGGGACAATCCATGGATCTGGGACTGAAGGGCAAGGTGGCGCTGGTGACCGCGGCGAGTAAGGGGATGGGCAAGGCCTGCGCACTCGGGCTGGCCGCCGAGGGCGCCCGGGTGGCGATCGCCGCGCGCACCGAGGCCGATCTGAATGTGACGGCCGACGAGATCCGCGCGCAGACGAAGGCCGACGTGCTGGCGGTGCCGACCGACGTCACGAAGCTGGATCAGGTGCGCACGCTGGTCGCCCGCGTGACGCAGACCTTCGGCACGCCGGACATCCTGATCGCCAATTGCGGGGGGCCGCCCCGGGGCTACTTCGACGAGTTCAACGACGAGGCGTGGCAGGCGGCCGTCGACGTCTCGCTGCTCTCCACCGTGCGGCTGATCCGTGAGGTGCTGCCCGGCATGCGCGCCAAGCGCTGGGGCCGCATCCTCACCATCCAGTCGGTGTCGGTGAAGCAGCCGCTGCCCGAGCTACTGCTGTCGAACGCGGTGCGGCCGGGCGTGCACGGGATGATGAAGACGCTGGCCGGCCAGCTGGGCGCCGAAGGGATCCTGGTCAACACGCTCTGTCCGGGGCGCATCGTGACCGATCGCCTGCTGGGCGGCCTCAAGGGCAGCGGGCTGTCGCGTGAGGAGTACCTGTCGCGCCAGTCGGCCGATATCCCCCTGGGACGACCGGGCACCGTCGAGGAGTTCGCGAGCGTCGCCGTGTTCCTGGCCTCCGAGCGCGCGTCGTACGTGACCGGCGTCGCCCTGCAGGTGGACGGCGGTCTGGTGCGCGGCCTGCTCTAGACCGTGCTGGGTCTGCGCGGCGCCATCTCGCGCTTCATCGCCGAGAGCGGATTCTTCATGGCCGCCGCGCTGGCGTTCTGGTTTCTGGTCTGCGTCGTGCCCCTGCTGCTCCTGGGCGCCTCCACGATCGGCTTCGTGCTGTCGAGCGAGGAGGCCGCCCAGGAGGTCGTCAACCAGCTGACCCGGAACTTCCCCGTCTATCGTCGCGAGATCTCCAACGTGATCCTGCGCATCGTCGAGACACGCGCGCTGTCGGGGATCGCCGGGACGTTTACCCTCATCACGTCCTCCACGCCGCTGTTCGCGGCGACCCGGCTGGTGCTCCATCAGATGCTGGGCGTGAAGACGGCGGGCGGATACGTCAGCAACTTCCTGCGCGATCTGGGCATGGTGCTGGTGCTGACGGTCATGCTGTTCGCGGCCAGCTCGATGACCTGGCTCTTTCAGTGGTTCCAGCAGGAGTTCGTGGTCAAGTCCGCCGCCGGCGCGCCGCGCTGGCTCTACTGGGTGACGGTCGGATTCAGCGTGTCGCTGTCGACGGTCATGTTCTATTTCGCCTATCGCTTCGTGCCCCGCCGGCGCCCGCGGGCGTGGGCGGCGGTGATCGGCGCCCTGCTGGCCGCAATCCTGTGGGAGGCGGCCAAGCAGGCCTTCCGGGTCTACATCCGCCAGATCGCGGTCTACGACCAGATCTACGGGCCGCTGAGCGTGCTGGTCGTGTTCGTCATGTTCGTCTACTACTCGGCTAGCGTGTTCGTCTTCGGGGCCGCCTACGTAGCTTCACTCGACTCGCGCCGGCGGGCCTAGTCCGTCGCCGAGCGCGTTCGAGTCGGAGGTATCCGAGGGGGGCCCGGGACCACGAGGGTGGGGGCCGCCTCGGGACGGCGGCGGCTGGGCTCCACCTCGCGCGGGGCGCACGGTGATGGGGGGAGGGAAACGAGTCCCGGCGCCCCCCTCGGATACCTCCGACTCGAACGCGCTCGGCGACCACGCTCGGCCACGGGCACCCATCGGCGATTTCCCGGGTGGCTTGCTCAGTCATTGGGCATCGGCGCGGCGAGGCGCCGCCCCGCGCCGATTGGCGCCGACTGGCTCCGCGTCGGGCCGGGGGGTGGTGGGGGGTGTGGTATCGTGACGGCGCTTTTCCAGGCCGGCCGGGGGGATCGGGGATGATGCTCAAGGGGAAGGTGGCGGTGGTGACCGGGGCGGCGCGGGGTGTGGGGCGTGAGATTGCGATCCTGATGGCCAGGCAGGGGGCTCGCGTCGTGGTGAATGACTACGGCGGGAGCGAGGTGGGGACGGGGAGCGACCGCAAGCCGGCCGACGAGGTGGTGGAGGAAATCCGCCGGGCGGGCGGCGAGGCGGTTGCCAACTACGAGTCGGTCGCCTCCATGGCCGGCGGGCAGTCCATCATCAAGAGCGCGATGGACGCGTTCAGCCGGGTCGACATCGTCGTCAACAACGCCGGCATCCTGCGCGACCGCATGATCTTCAACATGAGCGAGGAGGAGTGGGACGCCGTCATCAACACCCACCTCAAGGGCACCTTCGCCGTCACGCGGGCGGCGGCGCCGATCATGCGCGAGCAGAAGTGGGGGCGCTTCATCAACATGACGTCGACCTCGGGGCTGATCGGCAACGTCGGCCAGGCCAACTATGCCGCCGCCAAGCTCGGCATCTTCGGCCTCACCAAGGTCACCGCGCTCGACATGGCGCGCTACAACGTCACCGCCAACTGCATCTCGCCCTTTGCCTGGACGCGGATGATCGGTACCATCCCCACCGAGACCGAGGCCCAGAAGGCGCGCGTGGAGAAGGTCAAGAAGCTCTCGCCCGCCCACATCGCGCCGGTCGCAGCCTTCCTGGCCTCGGACGCGGCCAAGGACGTCACCGGTCAGGTCTTCGGCGTGCGCGGCAAGGAGATCATGCTGTTCAGCCACGAGCGGCCGATCATGCGGGTGCACCTCGACGAGGGCTGGACCGCCGAGCGTTTGGCCGAGATGTTCCCCGGTACGCTGCAGCATCACCTGGTGCCGCTCGAGACCTCGGGGCAGTACTTCAACTACGACCCGCTGGTGTAAGCGGGACATACCGGCGCCGCCACACTCATCGCGGCATGGGGTCGGTGACGAGCAAGAGCGCTGGTCCATCGGGGCGCCGGGCCACCGCGCTGGCGGCCATCCTACTGGCGGGTCTCGTCGCCGCGAGCGGCTGCGGCCGTCGCGAGCGAATCGTGCTGCCGGTCACCCTCGACGAGCGCGCCGGGGCGGCGGCGCTCCGTCACCCCAAAGACTTTTCCACGCACGAGGCCGTCGTGCGCGGCGTCGCCACGATGCTTCGCCGCGATCTGGAACTGCCCGTGCCCGAGCAGGTGACGGTCTACATGTACTCGTCGCGAGCCGTCTTCGAGCGGGGCCTGGTCACTGACGGTCGGCTGGCTCCGGTCCGGGCGGCCGAGCTGGGCGAGTTCGCCATCGGCGTCGGCAAGCGTCGGCAGCTGCTGCTGCACGACGAGGGCGGCTCGCCGGCCTCGCGCGACTGGCTGCGGCTCATCGCTCACGAGCTGACGCACGTGGCGCAGATCGAGCTGGCCGGGAGCGAAGGGCAGGCCGAGCAGTGGCTGGCCGAGGGCATGGCGGAGTGGGCGGCCTTCGCGGTGCTGGAGTCTCTCGGACTCGACACGCTGGCCGAGCGGCGTGCGGTCGCCCACGGCCAGGTGCGCGGCTACCCGGCGCTGCAGCCGGGTAGCCGGCTGGACCTCGTCACGCTTGGCAGTCAGCGCGGGTTCACCGCGCGGCATCAGCGGGACGGCTCACTGGCGACGTATCAGCTCGCGTTCCTGATGACAGACTACCTGGCGCGGCGGCATGGCTTCGATCGGCTGGTCGTGTATTTCCGGGGTTTCGCCAGGGGACGCAGTCGGTTCGAGAACTTCTACGCGGTCTTCGGGCAGTCGCTGCCGGATTTCGAGGCGGAGATCCTGCAGCGATACGGCGAGGTCGCCCGCTGAGCCCGCGCTCACGAGGAGGGCATCCATGGTCGAGATGACGCTGGAGCTGGCAGAGCAGGCGGTGCGGGCGGCGCAGGCCCGGGCCAAGGAGCTCGGATCACCGATGACGGTCACCGTCGTGGACGAGGGCGGCCGGCTGGTGCTGTGCGCGCGCGGCGACGGCACCGGATTCTTCACGCCCGAGACGTCGAAGGCCAAGGCGGTGGCGGCCGCCGCGTTCAAGCGCTCGACGACCGAGCTGGCCGAGGTCGCGGCCAAGGGCTCGGCGTTCTGGAAGACGGTACCGGTGATTCTCGACGGCCAGGCGCTGCCCACACCCGGCGGCGCTCCGCTCGTGCGCGCCGGGCGGGTCATCGGCGGCATCGGCTGCGGCGGCGGGACCGGCGAGCAGGATCAGCAATGCGCCGACGCTGCCGTGGCGGCACTCAATCGCTAGGACGCTACGGAAGAAGGCCGCCGCCAGTTAGCGCCGAGCCAAACAACGAGACCGAGCGCGGTCAGGGCGAGGCCTGTCCACTCGATCGCGCCGGGCCCGTAGCTGAGCTCGACGAGACTGCGACCGGCGGGTAGCAGGAGTTCCAGCTCGCCGGCGCTTCCGCGGCGGGTGGGAAGGGTTTGGCCGCCGGCCGCGGCGCGCCAGAGCGGGTAGTAGGCGAGCATCGCCGACACCCAGCCTTCCGTCTCGGTCGTCAGCGCCACCTGCCAGCGACCTGATCCGACCGGTTGCGGCACGCTGATCGGCGGTCCCGTCCACACGATGAACGGGGGCTCCATCCGGCGGCTGGCGAAGACGGGATTGTCGGCGAGCGCGCGCAGCGCCGGCCCGTCCTCGTCCAGGGCGACCACGACGCTCACGCCGAGTCGGCGGACGTACGCGTTGAAGGTGGTCGCGTCCAGGCTGTCGAGCGGCTGGCCGAAGAGCGAGCGGCCGTCGAGCCGCTCGACGAGTTCCGTGATCGCGCCGCCCTGGGTCCCTCCGCGGTAGACGAGCGCGGCCACCGGCGAGGGATGAGTGAACGTGCCGTTGACGATCGCTCGTCCGGCCCGCAGCGGCGTGAGCGCCGTGATGTGGGTGTGCGGCCGCCACCAGTCCCGGCCGTACACGAGCGGTACGCCCGAGCGCACGAACAGGACGCGCCCGGCCGGCGCTGTTCGCAGCGCAGCCCACAGCGCTGGAAGCCGCAGTCCACGCTCCGTCGGAGGGTAGGACGGCCACGCGCCGGGCTTCGCCCACACGGCCAGCGTCCCGTCGCCCGCCAGCGAGAGCACGGCCGCGACCAGCGCGGCGCCGATGCCCAGCGCGGGAGTGACGATCGCCCGGCGACCGGGCAGCCGTTCGAGCAAGCGCCCGGCGCCGAGTCCTGCCGCAAGCACGAGCGTGAGCCAGAAGCTGTCCATCACGCGATCGGCCGGCAGCCAGCGCGCCCCGAGCGGCTCCAGGGCCAGCGCGTCGACGGCGACGACGACCGCGATCGCCCACGGCCACCAGGCAAGCACGCGACCGGCGGCGCTGCGCGCGACGACGATGGCAACCAGCGCCAGGACCACCAGGGCGATGACGAGCGGGTGGGAGCGGACGACCTCACCGACCGCCGACGGGGTCAGCGTGCCCCACGCCAGCGCCCGCGTGTCGGCCAGGCGCGCCAGCAGCGGGACCGTCCAGAAGCTCGTGATCAGCGCGGCCGCCACGAGCCAGCGCAGCGCCTGAACGATCCGCGTGAGCCGTCCAGGGGCGGTCAGCGCGACCAGCACGACCAGGGTGACCGCGGCGGGCAGGTGCGCGGGATGCGTGAGCACGATACCGGCGGTCAGCGGCACGAACGCGCGGGCAGGGAACGCGCCGCTGTGGCCCCAGGGCAGGAGCGCGGCGGCCAGGAGCGGCAGCGCGCTCCACGCCAGGCGGGCGGGCACCATCCCGACGTGAATCCCGCCCTCGACGCCGCTGGCCAGCGCGGGCCAGAGCGACAGCGTCAGCGCGACGAAGGCACCCGGCAGCGCCAGCCATCCGCTGGCCAGCCGGGGTGCGAGCGCGATCCAGGCCGTCACGCCCGGCGCCAGATAGGCGAGCCAGAGCAGCACGTGATACGCCGCGGGAACCGACAGCGCGCCGAGGGTGCCGGCGTGCAGGAGCGCGCCGGCGTAGGCGAAGGCCGGAGGATAGAACTGCAGCTCCGGATAGCCGGTCCACCATCCATCGTTCCAGGCCCAGGGGGCCGGGCCGTGGGTGACGACGTGCCAGAGACGATAGAGCTGGCCCGGGTGATCGTCGAGGGCCGGCGGAGAGACGCCCAGGGACGCCGCGCCGAAGACAAGCCCGAAGGCGAGCAGGACGAGCAGCGGGAGCAGCGCGGCGCCGCGCGCTTGACTTGCCACGGCGGCTGATCATAGCGTATCGCGCACCGAGCACGCGTCAGCTGTGCGTTGACTTGCCTCGATGATGCGTGTTTAGTGGGAAAAATCGCCGTTCATAGGAGACCATCGCATGCCGGTCACCGTGCGCATTCCCACCCCACTCCGGGCCGTCGCCAAGGGCAACGCCGACGTCCAGGCCAAGGGCGACACCATCGAGGACGTGATCGGCGACCTCGAGCGCCAGTTCCCGGGACTCCGCGAGCGCCTGGTGGATGAGAGCGGTGAGCTGCGCCGCTTCATCAACATCTACGTGAATCAGGAGGACATCCGGTTCCTCGAGAACAAGGCCACGGTGCTCAAGGACGGCGACGAGGTGGCGATCGTTCCGGCCATCGCCGGAGGACGCTGAGGCCGCAGCTGTCATGCCGATCTCCCAGCGCGTCCAGGGCTTCACCGAGTCGGTCATCCGCGAGATGACGCGGGTGGTGAGCCAGTACGGCGGGGTGAACCTCGCCCAGGGGATGCCGAACTTCCGACCGCCCCAGGCGCTCATCGATGCGGCGCATCGAGCCATCGACGGCGATTTTCACCAGTACGCGATCACCTGGGGGGCGCCGAGCTTGCGCGGCGCCATCGCCGAGAAATACCGGCGGCGCTACGGCATGCAGATCGATCCCGACCTGCACGTCACCGTGTGCTGCGGCTCCACCGAGACGATGCTGGCCACCTTCCTCGCGGTGCTGAATCCCGGTGACGAGGTCATCGTGTTCGAGCCGTTCTACGAGAACTACGGCCCAGGCTGCATCATCTCCGGCGCGGTGCCGACCTGGGTACCGCTCGATCCGCCGGACTTCTCGTTCGACCCCGAGCGTCTGGCGCGGGCGGTGACGCCGCGCACGCGCGCCATCGTCTTCAACAGCCCCAACAACCCCTCGGGCAAGGTCTTCTCACGGGACGAGCTGCAGGCCATCGCCGACCTGTGCCAGAAGCACGACCTGCTCGCCATCACCGACGAGATCTACGAGCACATCGTCTACGACGGCCTGGGCCACACGCCGATCGCGACCTTGCCCGGTATGGCCGAGCGGACCATCACGATCTCCGGCGTGTCCAAGTCGTACTCGGTCACGGGCTGGCGGGTGGGCTGGGCGGTGGCCCCGCCCGAGATCAGCGTCGGCATTCGCCGGGCCCACGACTTCATCACGGTGGGCGCCCCGCATCCGTTGCAGGAGGCCGCCGCGGTGGCGCTCGGACTGCCGGAGTCGTACTACACGGAGCTGCGGGCCGGGTATCAAGCGCGCCGCGATCTGCTGTTCGAGGCAGTCGAGCGGGCAGGGTTCGTGGCGTGGAAGCCGCGCGGCGCGTACTACATCCTCACCGAAGCCGCCCACTTCATCAAGGCGCTGAAGCTCGAGGACGATACCGCGTTCGCCATGTGGCTCATCAAGGAAGTCGGTGTGGCCACCGTGCCGGGCTCGTCGTTCTACGCCCACCCGGAGCTGGGCCGGACCAAGATCCGGTTCTGCTTCCCGAAGACCGACGACGTCCTGCGCGAGGCCGGGGAGCGCCTGCAGAAGCTCCGCACGATTGCTGGTTAACCCCCGCGAGGCGGCCCGCGCCATCTGGCGCGCGGCGCTCGCCGCCGGTGACGTCGCCCCCCTGTTGCGTGCCCGCCTGAGACTGGACGGCGACGTCCTCGCCGCCGGCGATTTCCGCTTCGAGCTGGGCGACCGACGCCGGGTGGTCGTGCTCGGCGCCGGAAAGGCCGGCGCGTCGATGGCGCGTGCGCTGGAGGCGATCCTCGGCGATCGCATCAGCGCCGGGTTCGTCGTGGTCAAGGACGCCCACCGTCTGCCCAGCGAGCGGATCGAGTTCGCGGAGGCCGGTCATCCGGTCCCCGATGCGCGCGGGCTCGCGGCCTCCGCCCGACTGCTGGCGCTCGCCGACGCCGCCACGGCGGACGATCTCGTCATCGTCCTGATCTCCGGCGGCGGCTCGGCGCTCACGCCTGCGCCCGCACCGCCGGTGACGCTCGAGGACAAGCAGGCGGTGACCCAGCTGCTGCTGGCCGCGGGCGCGCCGATCGGCGAGCTCAACACCGTGCGCAAGCACCTTTCGCGCTTCAAGGGCGGCCTGCTGGCCCGTGCCGCCTGGCCGGCGACGGTGCTGATGCTGGCGCTCTCGGACGTCATCGGCGATCCGCTCGACGTGATCGCGTCGGGCCCGACCGTGCCGGACCCGACCCGCTTTGCCGATGCGCTCGCGGTGCTCGAGCGTCGCGGGGTCGTCGCGCGGACGCCGCCGTCGGTCCTGGACCGTTTGCAGGCGGGCGCGCGGGGCGACATCCCCGAGACTCCGAAGCCGGGCGACCGCGCCTTCGAGCGCGTGAGCAATCTGGTCGTGGGCAACAACGCGCTCGTCGCCGATGCGGCCCGGGTGGCGGCCGAGGCGCTCGGCTATCGCGCGACCCTGCTGACGCTGGCGCTCGAGGGTGAGGCGCGTCAGGTGGCCCGCGACCTGCTCATCCGGGCGCGCGGCATGCCGCCGGGCAGTTGTCTGATCGCCGCGGGCGAGACGACGGTGACGGTGCGCGGCGCGGGCCGCGGCGGCCGTTGCCAGGAGCTCGCGCTGGCCGCCGCGCTCGACATCTCGGCGGGCGAGGGGCTGGCCGTGCTGGCCGCCGGGACCGACGGCACCGACGGCCCCACGGACGCCGCGGGCGCGCTGGTCGACGCGGGCACCGTCGTGCGCGGTCGCGGCGCCGGCCTCGATCCGGAGCGGGCGCTCGCCGACAACGACGCCAACGGCTTCCTGGCCGCGTCCGGCGATCTCATCGTCACCGGGCCGACGAACACGAATCTGCTCGACCTGTACCTGGTCCTCCGATCGTAGCCGCCGATGGCGACCGTCTTCACGCACGCCGCCGCGGCGCTGGCGCTCGGCACGGCCTTCCGGCGGCCCGGTCCTCCGTTGCGGTTCTGGCTGGCCGGCGCGGCCTGCGCGATGGCGCCTGACCTCGACGTCATCGGTCTGTCGTTCGGCATTCCCTGGGGCCACGTGCTGGGACACCGCGGCCTCAGTCACTCGGTGGTGTTCGCCGCCATACTCGCACTGGTGGTCACGGCGGTGGCCTTTCGCGGACGCGACTGGGACGGCCGGCGCCCGTCGGTCTGGCTCTTCCTGTTCCTGGCGACGGCGTCCCACGGCGTGCTGGACGCGATGACGGATGGGGGCTCGGGGGTGGCGTTCTGGGCGCCGTTCCACGACGAGCGCTACTTCCTGCCGTGGCGGCCGATCCCCGTGTCTCCGATCGGCCGCCGCTTCTTCACGGAGCGCGGGGTCGCGGTCCTCGAGGGGGAGCTGCTGCTCGTCTGGCTCCCGGCGGCGATCTTCGCCGCGGTCTGCCTCGGGGTTCGCCGGCGCGGTCGCTGAGATGAGCGCGCCGGCGCTGATCTTCGATCTCGACGGCACGCTGACCGATCCGCGGGTGGGGATCGTCGGCTGCCTCCGCTACGCGCTGCAGCGGCTGGACCGGCCCTGTCCCGACGACGACCTGCTCGCGACCTTCATCGGTCCGCCGCTGCGCGGAACGTTCGCCACGTTGCTGGACACGCACGATCGGGCGCTGATCGAGGCGGCGGTGGGGTTCTACCGCGAACGGTTCGACGACGTCGGGCTCTTCGAGAACCGCGTGTACGACGGCGTGCCCGAGATGCTCGAGCAGCTGCGTGTCGCGGGCCCGCTGCTGGTGGCGACCGCGAAGATGTCCGAGTTCGCCGAGCGCATCGTGCAGCACTTCGGCCTGGCGCCGTACTTCGCGGGCGTGTACGGCGCCCAGCCCGGCGGCCGGTTCGACGACAAGGCCGATCTGCTGGCGCACATGCTCGATCGCGAGCGGCTGCTGCCGGACCGCACGGTCATGATCGGCGATCGCGGCCTCGACGTCGCGGCGGCGCGCGCCAACGAGCTGCGCGCGATCGGCGTGCTGTGGGGCTACGGTTCCGAGCGCGAGCTGCGCGAGGCCGGCGCCGCGCAACTGTGCGCGACGCCTCCGACGCTGCCGGAGGTCGTCGCGCGGCTGCTCGGCTGACTCAGAGGATCAGCTCGCGACCGACGCCGCGCAGGTCCATCTCGAACTCGAGACCCTGGATCGGCGGACGGCTCGGGAACCAGCGCAGGCCGTGGATGGCGCTGGGGCCGGCCGGGCGCAGGATGTCGTCGAGCAGCCCGTGAATGGGCTGGGCGGTGTAGACCTCGATGGCGGTCACGCGGCTCCAGTCCGAGCCGAGCGCACCCAGCCGGGTCTGCATCGTGCTCATCACGTGTCGCGCCTTCTCGCGCATCGCCTCCGGTGAGGTCTCGCCGTGGCGGATGATCCCCTCGGGGCCGCGGGCCCGATCTCCCATTTCGCCCGCCCCCGCCACCACGAAGGTCGGTGTGGGCGTGGCCCCGGGCACGGTGTAGGCGAAGGCATAGAGCGACGGCTCCGCGGGCGGCGCGACGACCGGCGCCACGTTCGTGCGTGGAATCGGGTTGTCCTCGCCGACCAGGATGTCCCACTCGGCCAGGAGCTTGCGGTAGCCCTGGTTGAAGTCGTCGAAGCCCGAGAAGGAAAACGGCGCCGGGCTGCGCAGCTCGATGCCACAGAGCGTGGTGCGCGCCCGTCCCAGCCCGCGCAAGTGCTGCTCGATCCGCGCGAAGCCAGCGCGCCACGGCGCCGGCACCCGCAGCGTCACGTGCACGATCTCGTGGCCCGGCATCGCCACGACACCGGACGAGAACGCGCTGATGCCGGGCAGGTAGCGGTAGTTGCCCTTGGGATGGTCACGAAGCATGGGAAGTCCTCCTGGCGGCGCGCAGTGCTTCAAAGACTCGCGCCGGAGTGACGGGGATGCGATCGATGGTGACGCCGTGGTCCGCGAGCGCGTCTTCGACGGCCCCGGCGATCATCGCGCCGGGGGAGATCACGCCGCTCTCGCCCACGCCCTTGATGCCGAGCTCGTTGACTCCGGACGGGAACTCGACGTGGACGAGGTCGATCGACGGGAAGGAGTCGGCGCGGGGCAGCGCGTAGTCCATGAGCGAGCCGGTCAGGAGCTGCGCCTGGTCGTCGTGGACGATCTCCTCGAGCAGCGCACTGCCCAGTCCCTGGGCGGTGCCGCCGTGCACCTGGCCCTCGACGACCATCGGATTGATCGCGCGCCCGCAGTCGTGCACGACCACGTGGCGCACCAGCGCGAGCGTGCCCGTCTCGAGATCGACCTCCACGACGGCGGCCTGGGCGCCGAAGGCCCAGGTCACGCTGTTCGGATAGAAGAAGACGCACGCGCCGAGCCCGGGCGCGCCGGTCGTCGCAGCCGCACGGCTGCGGATGGCGGCGCGAGCGACCAGCCCGAGCGCGATCCGCCGATCCGGCGAGCCGGCCACCCACACGTGGCCGTCGGCGACGACCACGTCGTCCGGCGCGCACTCGAGCATCTCGGCGCCGACCAGCCGGGCCTTGTGCGCCACCTCGCGGGCCGAGCGCGCGATGGCCGGACCCGCGACGGCCGCGACCCGGCTGGCGATCGTGCCCAGCCCGAAGCCGACCCGATCCGTGTCGCCGCCGCGAACGACCACGCGCTCGAGCGGCAGCCGGAGCTCGGTGGCGCAGATCTGGGCCAGCGTCGTCTCGTGAGCCTGGCCCTGCGCGCCCACGCCGACGTCCACGAAGACGACGCCACTGGGATCGACGGTGACCGCCGCGCCCTCGAACGGGCCGAGGCCGGTGCCTTCCACGTAGGCGCTGAGGCCGATGCCGAGCGGGCGCGCGCTGCCGCGTCGGGCGGCCTGCTCCTTGCGCCAGCGTGGGTAATCCAGGCGCTCGAGCAGCGCGTCGAACGCCGCCGGGTAGTCGGCGGCATCATAGACGATCGGCACGCCGTCACGGTAGGTGAGGCCGGTGGCGAACGGCATGGCGTCGGGCGGGACCAGGTTGCGCCGGCGCAGATCGGCGGGATCCATGCCGAGGGCGCGCGCGGCACGATCGAGCAGGCGATCGAGCACCAGCGCGGCCTCCGGCCGCCCGGCGCCCCGGTAGGCGGCGGCGAAGTTCTTGTGCGTGAGGTAGTTGGTCCCCCGCGCGTGATAGTTCGGTACACGGTAGGGACCGACGAGGTGGTTGATGGTGTTGGCGGTCATGGCGCCGCCCAGCGTGGGAAAAGCGCCGTGATCGCGCGCGAAGACGGTATCGATCGCCACGATCGTGCCGTCACGCCGCAGGCCGATGCGCGCGGTGTGCACCTGATCGCGATCGCCGGAGGCGGTGAGGAAGTGCTCGCGCCGGGTCTCGATCCACTTCACCGGCCGGCCCAGGCGCCGGGCCAGCGCGGGGATCAGCACCTCCTCGGGATAGACGTGACCCTTGATGCCGAATCCACCGCCGACGTCGGGGGCGATGACCCGGATCGACGCCTCGGGCAGCCCGAGCGCATCCGCGATCGCCGTGCGCACGTTGAACGGCACCTGGGTCGAGGACCACACGGTGAGCCGCCCGCTCTCCGCATCATGCGCCGCCAGGACCGCACGCCCCTCGATCGGCACGCCGGTGACGCGGGGGTAGGTCAGGTGGGTCTCGACGACGACATCCGCCTCGGCCAGAGCGCGGGCGGCATCGCCCACCGCGCTCTCGTTGACTCCCGCCACGTTGTCGCGCCAGCCTTCGTGGACCAGCGCAGGCGCAGTGGCGCCGGGCCCCGATGCCACCGGCAGCGGCGCGTACTCGACGTCTACGGCTTCCACAGCGTCGGCGGCGAGGTAGGCGTCCTCAGCGACCACGATCGCGACCGCCTCGCCCACGTGGCGGACGATCGGATTGGCGAGCAGGGGATGGTGGTGGCGCGGCCAGCCTGGCTCGCGGATCAGCGGCGGGACACCGGCGCCGAATTCCGGCGCATCGTGCGGTGTGAAGACCGCGAGGACGCCCGGAAGCGCGAGCGCGGCGCGCGCGTCGATCCGGGTGACGCGCGCGTGGGCGTGGGGACTGCGCACCAGCGCGGCGTGGACGGTGCCCGGTGGGCGGAGGTCGTCCACATACCGACCACCACCGGTGAGAAGACGGTAGTCTTCCTTGCGTTTGACCGACGCGCCGATCACGCGTGCGACTTTAGATGTTCGTCCCGCCGGGCCTGCAATCCGCCATCGACGTAGGACATCAGGTCGGGCCGGCCCTTGCCGAGCATGACCTGCAGGTAGGCGGGCTCGAGGCCGACGTTCTCGTAGCCGTGGATGACCTCGGCGGGGCACGACGCGCAGTCCCACTGTCCGAGCACGGCCTCGACGCGCTGGCCGGCACTGTCCTCGAAGAAGACCTTCACCTTGCCCTGCAGGATGAAGAAGACCTCTTCGACCTCGTGCCGGTGAGATGCGTTGCCCTGGCCTGGCGGCACGAACATGATGCTCAGCGTGAAGTGCTCGGCCGGAATATAGCCGCCGTCGGTCTTGCCGGAGGCTCCGTAGCCGATGAAGCGGTGCTGAGCGCGACGATAGCCGTCCACGCGCGCATCGGCGAACGCGTCCCAGTCTCCTGTTCGGTCAGTCCAACGTGCGACCTGCCGCTCGAGTAGTTCTGACAACGGTTCTGCCATTGGCGAGTCCTCCTGCGTGCTGCCGTCGGGCGAAGCGGACGGATTCTATCAGAGGGTCGACGCGTGACCCGGTGCCCACGGAATAAGCGAAGCGATCTAAGCGGCTGAAAACTCGACGACGAGGTCGAGTTCCACACCGGGTTATCCACGACTCGGCCACAGCTCTGGTGGAAAACTTTCCGCCGAAATGCCGTGATATTCTTCCCTGCGATGTCGCGCACGAATCTCGTCGGAACCCTCCCGGCCGCCCTCGAAGATCTCGCCGGGTCGCTGGGCGCCTCGCGCTACCGGGGCCGCCAGGTCGCGACCTGGATCTATCGCAAGGGAGTCGTGGACCTCGACGCCATGACCGACCTGCCGCGGGACTTCCGTGCGCGCCTGGCCGAGACGGCGGAGGCCACGCTGCCGGAGGTCGAGCGGGCGACGTCGTCCCAGGACGGCAGCCGCAAGCTGGTCTTCCGCCTGGCCGACGGCGCGCGCGTGAGCTCGGTGCTGATGCCGGACGATGGGCGCATCACGCTGTGCCTGTCCACCCAGGTCGGGTGCGGCTACGCGTGCGCCTTCTGCCTTACCGGCACCATGGGGCTCGAGCGCAACCTCACGGCCGCCGAGATCGTCGGCCAGCTCATGGCGGCCAACGCGTTGCTGGCGACGGAGGGCCCCGAGCGCGTGACCCACATCGTCTTCATGGGGATGGGGGAGCCGCTGGCGAACTACGCCAACCTGGTCACCGCGCTGAAGATCCTGACCGACGCCCGGCTGGGGCTGAGCTACTCGCCCAAGCGCGTCACGGTCTCGACCGTGGGGCTGGTCCCTGCCATCGATCGACTCGGCCGCGAGGACCTCAAGGTCAATCTGGCCGTCTCGCTGCACGCGGCCTCGGATGACGTGCGCTCGCGGCTCATGCCCGTCAACAAGGCCTTCGACGTCGAGGCGCTGATGGCCGCCGTGCGCCGGTATCCGCTGACCACGCGCCAGCGCGTGTTCTTCGAGTACGTGCTGCTCGACGGAATCAACGACAGCCCCGAGGAGGCCCAGCGGCTGGCCAAGCTCCTGCGCGGCGTGAAGAGCAAGGTCAACCTGATCCCGTTCAACGACTGGGAGGGCTCGAGCCATCGCCGGCCGCCGCTGGCGCGCATCCTGGCCTTCCAGGCGATCCTGCTCGACGCCGGCATCACCACGACCGTCCGGTGGAGCAAGGGCGAGGACATCGGCGCCGCCTGCGGTCAGCTGAAGGAACCGGCGGTCGCATGACGCCGGCGCCCACCATCGCGTTCTCCACGCTGGGGTGTCGCCTGAACCAGGTCGACACGCGCCAGTTGCAGGCGCAGCTGGAGGACCGCGGCTTCCGGACGGTGCCGTTCGGCACGCGGGCCGACGTCGTGGTCGTGAACACGTGCACGGTCACCGCGCGTGCCGAGTTCTCCGACCGCCAGGCCGTCCGCCGCGCGCGGCGGACCAGCCCCGACGCCCGTGTCGTGGTGACCGGCTGCTGGGCGCAGACGAATCCCACTGACGTGGCGGGTCTCGGCGGCGTGGATCTGGTCGTGGGCAATGCCGACAAGCCGCGACTGCCGGACCTGGTCGCGACGCTGCTGACCACGGACCGCGGCGCGCCCAGGATCGAGGTCGGCGACATCGCGTCGGCGCGGCTCGATCCGGTGCAGGGACTGGGGCGCATCGAAGGTCGCTCGCGCGCCTTCGTCAAGATCCAGGACGGCTGCCAGCACCGGTGCGCCTTCTGCATCGTGCCCCTCGCGCGCGGCGCCAGCCGCAGTCTGACCGCGGAGGTGATCGAGGAGCAGGTGCGACGGCTCGTAGAGGCAGGCCATCCGGAGATCGTGCTCACCGGTGTGGACCTCGGTCACTGGGGCGCCGACCTCACGCCGCGCTCGAGCCTGGCCGCGCTGCTCGAGCGGCTCGTCCAGGTGCCCCGGCTGCGGTGGCTGAGGCTGTCCTCCATGCTGCCCGCGTACTTTTCTGAGGACGTGCTCGAGATCCTCACGACGGCGCCGGCGATCGCGCCGCACTTCCACGTGCCGCTGCAGAGCGGCAGCGACCGGGTGCTGCGCCGCATGCGGCGGCCGTACACGATCGCGATGTACCGGCGCGTCGTGGAGCGGCTGGTGGACGCCATCCCGGGCGTCGGCCTGGGTGCGGATGCGATCGTGGGCTTCCCCGGCGAGACGGACGACGACTTCGCGGCGACGCTCGACGTGGTGGACACGCTGCCGTTCTCGTACCTGCACGTGTTCCCGTATTCCGCGCGGCCCGGCACCGAGGCGGCCGCGTGGCCGGAACG
>Ga0075418_10001560_pt1 | contig 26067 bp, 20 predicted proteins | sample SoiMetdeltSBSDD2_FD_81776 | JGI IMG/M metagenome (GOLD analysis project Ga0075418, IMG submission 81776) | Bulk soil microbial communities from a Populus tree surrounding site in Tennessee, USA - Soil MetaG P. deltoides SBSDD2 | ecosystem: Environmental > Terrestrial > Soil > Tree plantation...
GCCCGTTCGTTGCGGTGCTCGGCACGTGCAACCGGATCTCGGGGTCGAGCTGGTCGGCGCCCAACGAGGGTGGGATCCAGCCCTCTTCGACGGCACAGGCGGCGAACGCGAACTCGAGCGCGCCCGCGGCGCCGAGCGTGTGGCCCGTGTAGCCCTTGGTCGAGACGACGGGCACCGGCGTCTCGAACAGCGCCGAGATCGCTTTGGCTTCGGCGGTGTCGTTGAGCCGTGTGCCGGTGCCGTGCGCGTTGATGTGATCGACGTCTTCGGGCCGGCAGCCCGCGTGCTCGAGCGCCTCCCGCATCGCCGCGAGCGCGCCGAGTCCTTCGGGATGAGGCGCGCTGACGTGGTACGAGTCCGACGTCTCGCCGACGCCGAGCACGAGCACGCGCGCGTCGCCGGCGCGTTCGACGAGCGCCAGCGCGCCACCTTCGCCGATGCTGATGCCGAGGCGGTCCTTGTGAAACGGCCGGCACGGCACGCGGTCGAGCGCCTGCAGCGACTCGAAGCCGTGCAACGTCATCGCGCACAGCGTGTCGACGCCGCCGACGATCGCCGCGTCGATGAGGCCGGCGGCCATGAGCCGTTGCGCGGACGCGAACGGTTTGGCGCCCGACGTGCACGCGGTCGACACCATCCACGCGGGTCCCGTAGCACCGGTCAGTGCTGAGACGACGTGCAGCACGGCGCCGAAGGTGTGCTGGCGCAGGAAGTCGTAGCGGTCCGGGAAGACGCCCTCGGCGATGAACACGCGGTAGGCGCGCTCGGTCGATTCGGCGCCCGCCGTGCTCGTGCCGAGCAGCACGGCGATGCGCTCGGGTCGCCAGCGTTCGCGCGCGCGCCGCAGCGGTTCGTCGAGCCCGGCGACGAGGTGGGCCGTCATGCGCGCGAGCCGCGTCGACCAGGGCGCCAGGTCGCCCGGCAGCTCCTGCAGCGTCGTGGGCACGGCGCCGACCGCGGTCTGGAACGGCAGCGGCAGAGGCGACGGGCCGAGCCCCGAGCGCCCGGCGCGCAGCGCGGTCAGGTGTTCTTGCCGCGAGCCACCGAGCGCGCTCAGCATCGAGTAGCCCGTGACCCGCAGCGGGTCAGTTCTCATCGTGCCGTCCGGTCAATGGAAACCGCCGCAGCGGCGCTGGATGCTCGTTGCGCCCGTGGTCGGTCGCCGCGTTGCGGCGGTGGGGCCTCACTGGAAGCCTCCGTCGACGCCGATCACCTGGCCCGTGATGTAGGAAGCCTCATCGGAGGCGAGGAAACCCACGAGCGACGCGACTTCTTCGGGCGTGCCGACGCGGCGCACGGGAATCTGCTCGAGCACGAACTCGGGCACGTTCGCGATCATCTCGGTCGCGATGAGGCCGGGCGCGACGGCATTGACGGTGATCTTGCGCTTGGCGAGCTCGATCGACAGCGTCTTCGTCGCGCCGATGATGCCGGCCTTGGCCGCCGCGTAGTTGGCCTGGCCGCGGTTGCCGCGCAGGCCCGAGATCGACGACAGGTTGACGATGCGACCCCACTTCTGCTGCACCATCGGCATGACGAGCGGGCGCGTCACGTGGAAGAAGCCGTCGAGCGTCGTGCGGATCACGGCGTGCCACTGCTCGTCGGTCATCGCCGGGAAGGCCGCATCCTGCGCGATGCCCGCGTTGTTCACGAGCACGGCGATCGGGCGCGGGTCCTGTAGCAGCCCGTCGATCGCGGCACGCGTCGAGTCACCGTTCGTGACGTCGAAGCACACGGCCACGGCCTCGCCACCCTGGTCCTCGATCGAGGCGACGACGGACTTCGCGGCGGCCTCGTCGCTGCGGTAGTTCACGATCACCGGGTGGCCCATCGCGGCGAGCCGCCTGCAGATCGCGGCGCCGATGCCGCGGCTGCCGCCCGTCACGAGAGCGCGGCGGCCCTTTGCGGTCGTTGTGCTCATCGGCGGCCCCTTCGGCCCTGTCGTGGTGGAGGTGCGGCGCCGCTCATGGGCCTTCGAATTACCACGGCAGCCGTGAAAGGGTCAAGCAACGCGGCACGCGGTGCGCGGTATTGCAAGCGCTCCCCGGGGTGCTTCACTTGGCACATGGTCCAGAAGCGGCTCGCCTGCTGTGGTGTTGCGTTCCTGCTCGTCGCGATCGGTGCCGGACCTGGTTGCAAGGTGCGCCAACCGGAAGCGACGCCGACCGCGGGCTTGCGCATCGACGTGGCCAGGGCCGCGTACGACAAGCGAAGGCAGCGGCTCGAAGTGCGCCTGCGGATCAAGAACGAGAACGACCAGCCGATCTCGTTCCAACTCGACAACGTGCGCCTGCTCTACAACGGCCGCGAGGTCGCCGCGAAGCCGTCTTCGACGCGCGACCCTGCGCCCGCCGTGCAACAGGGCGCGAGCCGCGACTTCCGCTGGTTCTTCGAGATCGGCGAGGCGCCCGGCACGGGCAACTACCCGGTCGAGATCCGCGACATCCTGAAGGGCGACATCGCGCTCGGCGAGACCGCTATCTTCTCGATCAACGCCTAGCACCACCCGACTCTGGCCATTCTCGCGCTCGCCGTATCCGCCCTCGCCGCGTCGCTCGTCCCACGCGGCATCCCACAAGGGCCGCAGCTCGCGAACCTGCGCGAAGTGCCGTTCCCGCAGGTGAAGATCACCGACAGTTTCTTCGCGCCGCGGCGCGCGCAGAATCGCAAGGTGACACTCGAGCACGCGCTGCGGCAGCTCGAAGAGACCGGCACGCTGCCCAACTTCGATCTCGCCGCGGCCGGCGCGCGCGACGGTTTCAAGGGCTTCGTGTATCAGGACAGCGATGCCTACAAGGCCATCGAAGCCGTGGCCATGGCACTCGCCGATGCGCCGGATCCTGGGCTCGACGCGAAGCTCGACGCGGTCATCGCGCGCATCGCGAAGAGCCAGCAGCCCGACGGTTACGTGAACTCGTGGTTCACGGTCAAGGAACCCGAGAAGCGCTTTCTGAACCTGCGCGACAACCACGAGCTCTACTGCGCGGGTCACCTGTTCGAGGCTGCGGTCGCGCACTTCCTCGCCACGGGCAAGCGCAACCTGCTCGACGTCGCGACGAAGTACGCGGACCTGCTGTGCAACACGTTCGGCGACGGGCCCGGCAAGCGGCCCGGCTACTGCGGCCACCCCGAAGCCGAGCTCGCGCTCGTGAAGCTGGCCGACGTCACGGGCAAGGCCGAGTACTTCTCCTTGGCGCAGTACTTCGTGAATGCGCGCGGCAGCAAGTTCTTCGCACAGGAACGCGGCGAGGACCTCGCCAAGTACGACGGCACCCACTGGCTGGACCACGTGCCGCTGCGCGAGCTCGGCGCGATCGCCGGCCACGCCGTGCGCGCGACCTACCTGATGTCAGGCGCCGTCGACGTCGCTGCGCGCACGGGCGACGAGGCGCTGCTGCGCACGGTGGACCGCGTGTGGCGCAATACGATCGAGAAGAACACGTTCGTCACGGGCGGCATCGGTCCGTCCGCGAGCAACGAGGGCTTCACGCACGACTTCGACCTGCCGATGGGCAGCGCCTACCAGGAATCGTGCGCGTCGATCGGCGTCGTGATGTGGGCCTGGCGGCTCAGCCTGCTCTACGCGGATGCCCGGTATGCGGACGCGGTCGAGACCGCGCTCTACAACGCGATCCCCGCCGGCGTGCAGCTCGACGGCAGGAAGTTCTTCTACGTGAACCCGCTGTCGAGCCGCGGCGACCACCATCGCCGCGAGTGGTATGGCTGCGCCTGCTGCCCGCCGAACCTCGCGCGCACGTTCGCGGCGGTCGGCAGCTACGCGTATGCGACCGGGCCCGACGCGCTCTACGTCAACCTCTACATCCAAGGCGCGGTGCGGGCCAAGGTCGGCGAAGCCGCCTTCGACCTCGACGTCGTCACCGACTATCCGTGGCAAGGCAACGTCACTCTGACCAACGTCAGTCCCAAACCGTTGCGCGCGAGCTTGTACTTGCGCATCCCGGGCTGGTGCGAAGGTGCCTCCGCGAGCATCAATCGCGAGGTCGGCAAGGACAGCGCGATCTCGAACGGCTACTGCGTGCTGACGCGGCAATGGCGGCAAGGCGACAAGGTCGAACTGAAGCTGCCGATGACCGTGCGGCGACTCGAGGCCGATCCGCGCGCCGAAGCGCTGCGCGGCCGCATCGCCTTCGCGCGCGGACCCGTCGTCTATTGCGCCGAGCAGACCGACCAGCAGGCGCCGCTCGAGGAGCTCGTGGTGCCGCCCGGCGCGGACGTGAAGGTCAACACCGAGACGAAGCTGCTCGGCGGCGTCGTGAAGCTGTCCGTCGACGCGCTGCAGTGCCCTGCCCAGCCGTTCCCGGGGCACACGCTCTACCGCAGCCAGCCCAAGCCGAAACCGGTGCCGCTCGTCCTGGTGCCCTACGCGGTGTGGGACAACCGCGCTGCCGGCCCGATGACGGTCTGGTTCCCGCAGTCACCACCCCTGCCGCGCGGCGGCGGCCCCGAGGCGACGGCCAAGGTGTCGATGTCGTTCGTGAGCGGCAACTGCGATCCCGAGGGCGTGCGCGATGGTGAAGAACCGGCCCGCAGCGGCGACACTCCCGCGCGAAGCACGCACTGGTGGCCGCACAGGGGCACGGCCGAATGGATCCAGTACGACTGGCCGACCTGGCTCCGGCTCGACGGCTGCAGGATCTACTGGTTCGACGACACGGGCCGCGGCGAGTGCCGTCTGCCGAAGCAGGCGCGGCTCTCGTTCCTCGACGGCGAGCAGTGGAAGCCCGTCCCGCTGCTCGGCGATGGCCTGCCGATCGCCGCGGACCGCTGGTGCGAGGTCAAGTTCGCGCCGATCACCACGAGGGCGCTGCGGCTCGAGGTCGAGCTGCCGCCGGACTTCGCGGCCGGCGTGATCGAGTGGCGCGTGCACGAGATCGAAGACGGGCGGTAGAAAGCCTGTTGATCCGGCGCGCTTCTGACTAAAGTGCCGGCCCCATGGGGTTTGTATGACCCGAGCGCTCCTCGTCCATCCTGAGTTCCGGTCGCCCTCGTTCTGGAACTACTCCGAGACCTGCAAGCTCGTCGGCGGGCGCTATCCCGCGGCACCGCTCGGGCTCTGCACCGTCGCTGCGCTGCTGCCCGCCGACTGGGAGATCCGTTTGGTGGACCGCAACGTCGACGACTGGGACGACAGCGTACTCGACTGGGCCGACCTCGTGCTGATCGGCGGCATGATGCCGCAGCAGCGCGACGCCGTCGAACTCGTCCACAAGGCGCGTGGCAAGGGCAAGATCGTGCTGGTCGGCGGCCCCGACGCCACGTCGAGCCCGCACCTCTACGCCGAAGCGAGCCACCTGATCCTCGGCGAAGCCGAGGTCACGATGCCGCAGTTCCTCGCCGACTTCGCGGCCGGCACCCCCAAGAAGATCTACCAGGACCCGGCGAAGGCCGACGTGCAGAGCTCGCCGGTGCCGCGCTTCGACCTGCTGACGTTCTCGAAGTACAACCACATCGGCGTGCAGTGGTGCCGCGGCTGCCCGTTCCAGTGCGAGTTCTGCGACATCATCGAACTGTTCGGCCGCGTGCCGCGCGCCAAGACGACGCCGCAGATGTTGAAGGAGCTGCAGACGCTCTACGACCTCGGCTACCGCGGCCACGTCGATCTCGTCGACGACAACTTCATCGGCAACAAGAAGCTCGTGAAGCTCTTCCTGCCCGAGCTCAAGGTCTGGCTCGAGCAGCACGACTGGCCGTTCGAGTTCACGACCGAAGCGTCGATCAACCTCGCCGACGACGAAGTGCTGATGCAGCAGATGCGCGAGGTCGGTTTCTTCGCGATCTTCGTCGGCATCGAGAGCCCCGACGAAGCGACGCTCGTCGCGATGCAGAAGCGGCAGAACACGCACCGCTCGATCACCGAGAGCATCCAGAAGATCTACCGCTACGGCATGTTCGTGAACGCGGGGTTCATCCTCGGTTTCGACAGCGAGAAGGGCAGCGTGGCGCGCGGGCTCGTCGAGTGCATCGAAGCCACGAGCATCCCCGTCGCGATGGCCGGCCTCCTGACGGCGCTTCCGACCACGCAGTTGACGCGGCGACTGGCCGCGGCAGGACGCTTGCACAAGGACTTCGACGTCGTGCCCGACGGCGAAGGCGACCAGTGCACGGCCGGGCTCAACTTCGTCACGGTGCGGCCACGCGCCGAGATCCTCGCCGACTACCTGCAGGTCATCGAGACCATCTACACGCCGGCGGCCTACTTCGCGCGCGTCGCGAGGGTCGGGGCGAGCCTCGATTCGAAGGCGCGGCGGTTCCAGCCGGGTTGGCGGCATCGGCTGCGCGAGCTGAAGGGCTTCGGTCGCATGATCCTGAAGCTCGGTTTCGCGCGCGCGACGCGCGGTCCGTTCTGGCGCACGGTGTTCGGCTCGCTGTGGAAGAACCCGAGGTCGATCCGCTACACGGGTGCCCTGATCGCCCTGTATCTGCACTTCGGACCGTTCTCGAAATACGTCGCGAACAGGATCCGCGCCGCGATCGACGCCGAGACGCGCAGCGAGGCTTCGACCGTGGTGACCAAGGCCCCGCTCGCTGCGAGCGGGTGACGGACCGACCTACCACTCAGCACCCGCACCAGGGGCTCGCACCAGTCAAGGCATGCCTCGTGCTTTTTGTCAGCCCCCTGACAAGAGTCGTCGACTTTTGCAAGTGGGCTGGAATCCGGATTTCGGCGATGATGCGGGGGCATGCGCGCCATCCGCCAGCTCGTCCTCGACCGCCGCACGTTCCTGCGCGGCGGCACGAGCCTGCTCGCGCTGCCGTGGCTCGACGCGATGGTGCCCGCGCTGCGTTCGCCACCGCCGCCGCCTCTGCGCTGCATGTTCGTGTTCTCGCCGAACGGAATGAACATGGGGCACTGGCGCCCCGAAGGTGAAGGCCTCTCGGCGAAGCTCGTGCGCACGCTCGAGCCGCTGCAGCCACTCCAGAACCGCGTCACGGTGTTCGCGGGTCTCGCGATCGACGGCGGCTTCGCGCACGGCGACGGGCCCGGCGACCACGCGCGAGCCGGAGGCTCCTTCCTGACCTGCGCGCATCCGCGCAAGACGGGCGGCGCCGACATCCAGGCCGGTATCTCGATCGACCAGGCGATCGCTGCGCGAATCGGCAACGAGACTTCGTTCGCCTCGCTCGAGCTCGGCATGGAGAAGGGCGCCGCCGCGGGCGTCTGCGACTCGGGCTACTCGTGCGCCTACAGCAACAACATCAGCTGGCGCACGCCGAACACGCCGGTCGCGAAGGAGACCGACCCGAAGGCGGTCTTCGCGCGGTTGTTCGGCGATCCGCAGCAAGCCGGCAACGGTGCGAAGGCAAGGCAGCAGCGCGAACAAGACCGTTCGGTGCTCGATGCCGTGCTCGCCGACGCGAAGGCACTGGCTGGGCGGCTCGGCGCCACGGACCGGCAGAAGCTCGAACAGTATCTCGAGTCCGTGCGCGAGCTCGAGCAGCGCCTGCAGCGGCTCGACGAGGAAAAACCGACGCCGGTGCCCGAGGGTCTGCTCGCTGCGAGCCAGGACTACAAGACGAAGCTCGGTCTCATGTACGAACTGCTCGCGCTCGCGTTCGCGACCGACCGCACGCGCATCGCGACGCTCATGCTCGGCAACGCGGGCAGCAACCGCAGCTACAAGTTCCTCGATGTGCCCGACGGGCATCACGACCTGAGCCATCACGGCAAGAAACCCGAGAAACTCGCTGCGATCGCGAAGATCAACCGCTTCCAGGTCGAACAATTCGCCGCGCTCCTGACGCGGCTGCAATCCGAGCAGCAAGCGAACGGAGATCTGCTCGCGCAGTGCCTCGTGATGTTCGGCTCGGGCCTCGGCGACGGCGACCGGCACAACCACGACGACCTGCCGGTGCTGCTCGCGGGTGAGGGTGGTGGGGCCGCCAAGGGGCAGGGGCACGTGCGGCTCGGCAAGGTGCCGATGGCAAACCTCTACCTCGCGATGATTCGCGCGACGGGCGGCGATGACGAAGCGTTCGCGGACAGTACGGGTGTCCTGAAGCTCCGCTGAAAGCCAGGCCGCCGGGAACTGCGGGTGCGTCACGGCCCCGTGCCACCGCGAGAACGGCCGGCGCAATCAAGTCGGCCCGTGCCCGCGTCGATACCCGAAGGTGACGGGCTACTCGAACCCGAATTCTCGAACCAGGGGCAAAGCGATGATCCAGACACTCTCTACACAGCGGCCGAATCCCGAGCGGGGAGCTGCCCTCGTCGTGGCCGTGTTCTTCTCGATCATCGTGGTCGGGCTCACGTTGGCCGGCGCCGTATCGCTGAACTCGCACCGCATGAAGACCAAGGTGAACTGGGTGGTCCAGACGCAAGCGGTCCAGGCCGCACGTTCAGGGCTCGCCGAAGGCCTGACCTGGTTGCGACGCCAGACGGCCCAGCCGGTCACCGTCTTCAGCCCCGTTCTCAACCCGAGCGTGGAGCCGCCGGTCCTCGACACGATCGATCCCGAAGTCGGGCTCGTCCGCGAGTTCGAGGTCACCGAAACGATCTGGGCGCGCTACGAGTTGTGGAAGGATTGGGCAGCCGATCCGGATCCCGTGCGCCGCGCCAAGCGCGTGCAGTTCCAGTGCGAGGACATTTCGCAACCGAGGGCGGGCGGCAGCCCAGGCACGGTGTGGCGGCTGCGCAGCCTCGGCTACGTCTACCACCTGGTCGACCCGACCGTTCCGTTCAACCAGCGGCCGAACCAGATCATTGCTTCGCAGCTGATGGAAACGGACGTGCGCCGCGTCGTCGTCACCCTGCCGGGCCTGGCGGCGCTCTGCGTCGGCGATGGCAACTCGTGCCACATCAACACGGGTGGCCGCGTCTACGGCATGAACGGCTACGGCATCTTGTATCCAGCGGGCACCGGCACGCCGACGACCGGCGGAGGGAGCACCCAGCGCGTCTCGGGTGGACTCGGGGCCATGAACCCGGTGAGCGTGTGGCGCGACGGCTATGAAGACGTGTTCGGCATGAGCCTGACCGAACTCACCGGGCTCGCGCACATGGTGGTCACCGATCTGAACGACTTCCCGGTCCCGATCCCGAGCATGTCACTGGTGATCGTCGATGTGGGCACCACCGTCAACCTCGACAGCTCGCACCCGCTGCTGGGCACTGGCATCGTGATCGTCAGAGGCCACCTCGTGCTGAGCCAAGGCAGCAACTCGAACTTCTCGGGCCTGCTCTATGTCGAGGGCAACCTCACGATGCGCGACCCCTCGGAGATCAACGGGGCGGTGGTCGTCACCGGCGACGTGACGATCCAAGGCTCGAATGACTTCTCGACGATCCGATACGACCAATCGATCATCGACGCGATGATGGGGAGCTTCGGCAACTACCAGCGATCGAAGCCGCTGCACCTGCCGCGCAGGGACAAGTGAAGTCGCGCTGAACGCGAGGTCCGGGCGCGCTGTCCGCGTGGCCTGGTCGTTGGAATGAGCGGCGCGGTAGCTCGCGCCGCTCAGCGTTTGGTCCCCCCCTGCTTTGGTCCCGCCCCGAGTGGGAAGCGGCGCCGCCCCAGAGCGGCCAGCAGCGATTCCCATTCGCCAGTGCCTGCCGCACGATGTAGCGGGACGCGGCCTCGACCATGGCCTGCGGCATTGGTGATGGCGCGGCAAGGACCACGGCAACTCATGGATTGGACGTCGAGGTACAGGAGGCCCGCATCGAACCTCCAACCCTCAGATCCCAAGTCCACACTCCCGTTTCCGCACGACCGCTTACATCGCAGAAAGGGGGTGTGCGGAAGTCGACGAACTGCCTCTTGTCGCAAGCGCATCGCGCCGGTGAAGGCACCGACGAAGGCCGAGAGGTCGAGGCGCCGAGCGGCCGCCGCCCGGATCTTGGACGACGCGGGGATTTCGTAGCGCTCGCGCTGGAAACCTCGCGCTGAGCCCGCGTAGTAGGTGGCGAGTCCGAACACCGGCCGGGGTTGTCCGCGACGGACGTCAAAGCTCGACTCTCCTTCTTCCCTTTTCCCGAAGCTCACCCCCGGCCAACTTTTCGCGCGCCGACATTGCTCGCGGCCCGCGTGCTCGACGAGGGCCGGCTTCACGTGAAGCCTGGCCGCAGGTGTCGACCGGGCTCGGGCGATGCGCCCGCGCTGACGCGGAACTTCGGCTGCTGCGTCGCACGCAGCGCCGCCCGGGATAATGGAGCTGCGTGGCCAGACCCGAGGATGCGCTGTTCCTGCAGTTCGTGCGGCACCGCGAGCCGGCGTCGCTCGCGGCGGTGTTCGACCTCGTAGCGCCAGACCTGTTGCGCGTGGCGAAGCACATCGCGGCGCGCCCCGACGAGGCCGAGGACCTCGTGCAGACGACGTTCGTGACGGCGATCGAGCATGCGCACCGGTGGCAGCCGGACCGCGGCCTGTTCCCGTGGCTGGTCGGCATCTGCACGAACCATGCGCGGCTGCGGCGCCGCGCGACGGCGCGCGCGCCCGATCCGGCGCGGCTGCCGCATCGCGAGGAACCGGGCACCGACGTGCTGGCCGAACGCGCCGAACTCGCGGTCGCGGTCGATCGCGCGGCCGCCGAACTCGGCGACGTCTACCGGCCGATCCTCGCGCTGCACCTGCAGCACGGCCTCAATGCGAAGGAGATCGGCAGCGCGCTCGGCCGCCCGGCCGGCACGGTGCGCACACAGCTGGTGCGCGCGCTCGAGCATCTGCGCCGCGCGCTGCCGGCTGGGCTCGGCGTCGCGGCAGCGGCGTTGCTCGGCGGCCGCGGTCTCGCCGCGGTGCGAGAAGCAGTGCTCGCGCGCGCCGAGCCCGCGGTGCCTGCGGCGGCCGGCGGCCTCGCGCCGCGCTCGGGCCATGGTCTGTTCGCAGGCCTGCGCTTTCCCGTCGCGGTCGCGTGTGTGGCGACGGTGCTGGTCGGTGCGGCCGCGTTGGGCGGTGCGTTCGCGGACGAGGTCCCGCTGCCGGACGCGACGCACGTCGACGCTGCGTCCGCGCAGATTGCCAAGACCGACGTGGACGCAGGCACGCCTGCTGCGAACTCGTACGCGCCGGAACGATCGGCGGCGGGCGCCGCGGTGCCGGCGGGACGCGGCACGCTGACCGTGCACCTCGTCGGCGGCGTGTTCCAACGCCTGGCGCCGGGCTTCGCACAGGCGAGCGCCGGCCCGTTCTCGCCGCCGATCCCCGGCGTGCGGGTCGCGATCTGGCCCGGCGAGGGCACGTCCCGCACCTACGGTCCCGCGGAGCGCTGCGGTGTGACGGGGGCCAACGGCCGCGCGGTGTTCGCCGATCTGGAGCCCGGGATCTGGCAGATCGCGACGGGCTTCGGCGATTGCGGCGCGCTCGAGTCGGCCGAGCGCTGCGTCGTCGTGGTGGGCGGCGAGCCGCTCAATGTCGACATCGGCTCCGGCATGTCGGGCACCGTGAATGGGCGCGTCGTCGACGGCAATGGCCGTCCCGTCGCGGGCGTCGAGGTCTTCGTTGGCCAATCGATCGCCTCGGCGACGCCGCCCGAACGGCTGGTGCGCCACGCGGCCACGACCGGCGACGACGGTACGTTCGACGTGATGTACGCGGCGCGCGAGGAGCGCGTCGGCGCGCGCCGGCCCGGCTACGCCGCGTCGTGGGCGCAGTCGACTGCGGGCCTCGGCGACGGCGCGGTCACGCTGGTGCTCGACGAACCGGCGGCGACCGTGCAGGGCACCGTGGTCGACGCGCGCGGCGGCCCGGTCGCGGGCGCCGTCGTCGGCATCGAGCCCGAGTCGCACGGCAGCCACCGCGGTGCCGACGGCACGCTGCTGCACGAACCGCTGGCTGCGCTCGCAGTCACGGATGCGGCGGGGCATTTCGCGATTGCCGCTCTGCGCGCGGGCCCGCACCGGTGGCGCGTGCACGCGCCGCCGCGCCGCGCGGCGATGGGGACGCTCGCGGTCGCCGCGGGCGACGTGGCGACGTTGACGGCAGTGGTCGTCGAGACTGCGCCGCCGCCCGCGCCGGCAACGGTCGCTGCACCCCCGGCGATCGAGTCGCCGCCCGCCGAGGACACCGCGACACCGACGGCGCCTGCACCCGGCGAAGTGACGCTTCGCGTCGTCGACGAACTGGGTGCGCCGATCGCGATGGCCCTCGTCGTCATCCGGCCCGATGGCAACGCCTGTCCGTACCTCAACTCCACCGCGGACGATGGCACGGTCCGCGTCGAAGCGACGCCCGGCCGGCATCAGCTGTACATCGAGGCGCCGCTGCGGCTGCACCACGAACGCACGTTCGCGCTCGCGGCCGGCGAACGGCTGGCGCTCGGCGACGTGCGGCTCGAACGCGAGGCCGCGCTGCGCATCCGCGTGCTGCGCCCCGACGGCACGGTCTGGCGTGAGCGCCCGCCGCAACCCCGACTGCTGCGCGACGGGCAGCCGTTGCGGCCGGACGCCGACTTCGAGTGCGCACCAGACGGCGAGGCGATCGCGGTGCACGGCCTCGGTGCCGGCGTCGTCACGGTCGCGGCGCCTGACGGCGACGAACTGTGCGCCGACCCAGTCGCGGTGACGATGCGCCTGAGTGCCACCGTCACGATGGATCTGCCGACGAAGGTGGACCGGCGCTGCACGCTCGAGTTCGGCGACGCGGACCTGCGAGGACCACAGGCGATCCACGTCGTCGTGCGCCGCCGCAGCGGCGAAGCGGTCGCCGAGTGCGACGCGGCGACTGACTTCCAGGTCGGCTCGCTGCGGCCGCGCTGCGACGTCGTGCTGCTGCTGGGCGACTACGAGGTGAGTGCGAGCGCGCCCGACGGCAGCCGCTTCGCGGCGCGCCTCGCCGTGCGTCTCGACGACCGCAGCGGCCGCGTCGTCGCGGTGCCGCGCGCGCAGTAGCGCTGCCCTCGCGCGGCGTGCGCCGATCCACTACACCATCGCCGTGGTGACTCGAACGAGTCGACGAGCGCGGTGGATGCCGCAGCGCATCAACCCCGACATCGCGTCGAAACCGTCGAAAGGACTGGCACGCCCGAGAGGACTTGCTGTTTGCCCGCGCGCGGCGAAGCCGCGGGCGGGAAACCCAAAGCCCTCGGGCTCGCCACGCGCGCCGCGAAGCGGCGCGCAGTGGCACGCCCGAGAGGACTTGAACCTCTAACCCTCAGATCCGAAGTCTGATGCTCTATCCAATTGAGCTACGGGCGCGCGCGAGGGGGGCAGGATAGCAGGCGGTCCTCGAGCCGCTAGTCTCCGTGCTATGGCAAGCATGCTCGATCGCATCGCCGACGGCCGCACCGATCTCGTGTTCGACTACCTGGCCGCGGGCAACGCGGCGACTTCGCGCGATCGCCACGACACGCCGCTGCTCGCGTGGTGCGCGTATCACGGCGATGTGAGCGCCATGCGTCACCTGCTCGCGAACGGCGAGTCGCTTCGTGTGTTGGGCGACAACCTCGACCTCAACGGTGCTGCGTTCCACGGCCACCCGCGACTCCTCCAGTTCCTGCTCGAGAACGGCGCCGACGCGAACCACGCGCTGCCCGACACCGGCGAGACGCCGCTGCACTCGGCGTTGTGCAAGGCCAACCGTCCCGTCTACGACCAGGTCGTCGAGGTGCTGCTCGCCCACGGCGCGAACCCGAACGCGCTGACGCGGCCCGGCGTGGCGACGGACGCCTTCATGCGCGATTGCAGGACGAAGGGCGAGACGCCGTTGCACCGCGCGGCGGCGTTCGCTTCGGAGAAGTGCATCCAGATGCTGCTCGCGGCCGGTGGCTCGCGGGAGCAGAAGGACATGCATGGCGACACGCCGCTCTCGTGGGCGAGCTGGCACCTGCGTCCGGCCGCGATCCTGAGGTTGCTGTGTTACGGCGCGTACTCGATCCAGCCGAAGAACGTCTCGAACTACGACCACGGCGCCGGTTGGTGAAGCCGCGTTACTCGCGGCGGAACGGCAGCGGCGCGCTGGCCGGCATGTCGGCGAGCCGTTCGCCCTTGCGCCAGTTCGGTACGCGCCGCAGCACGAGGAACACGTCGTGGTCCTTCGGCAGGAAGGCCCACGCGCGCTCGTCGATGATCGCCTCGCCGCCGCGCATCTCGATTGCGCCCCATTCCCAGGTCGCGAGCCAGACGCGGCCGTCGGCGTCGCCGGCGTAGAGCGAGTAGAACGCGTCGGGGCTGGCACTGGCGTCGGACCATTGCAGCTTCGGGGCGACGCTGGCGGGCAGCTGGGGCAGCGGCTCCCGCCATGAGATGCCCGGCACCGGTACCTCGGCGAGGACGCCGCCGACCATCGAGGCATGGTGGTCGGGACCCGGCGCGAGGCCCGGATCGAGTGCCGGCGCGAACCAGCCGAACATCACGACGGTGCCGAGCACGGGCGGCAGCGCGCAGAGTGCGAGGCCAACGCGCCGGAGCCGGATCATCTGTCCGAACCGCAGCAGCCCCGCCGCGAAGACGACGGCGGCCGGTGCGACCGCGGGGAACAAGAGCCGCCCCTGCGGCTGCATCGCCGTCATGTTGAAGTGCGCGGTCCCCGCGAACACGAGCAGACACGCCGAGGCCAGCAGCCACAGCGGTCGAGGCCGGGGCGAGCGATCGAGGAGCAGACGCGCGAATCCGAGGCACGCGCAGAGCGCGAGGATCGCGCCGGCCCACACGAGGGCCGCGTGGGGCGCCAGATGGAACCAACCGAAGCACCCGAGCAGCGACGAGAACACCTGTGGCAGGAATCCGTCCCAGAGCCATTGCCACACGACGGCGTCGGGGACTTTCTTGATCGCGAACGCCGCATCGTGCGCGGACATGGCCAGCGGACCGCCATAGAGGCTCGTGTTGCGCCAGTACATCCAGCCGCACGATGCGAACACCGCCGCGGTTGCGCCCATGGTCAGCAACGCCGCGCGAGGGCCGTGGCCGGCGCGAGCTTCGCGCCAGACCGCGGTCGCGAAGACGATCGCCGCGAGTGGGACGAGGAACAGCGTCGTGTTCTTCGTCAGCAACGCGAGTGCGAGCAGCACGCCCGTGCCGATCGCGGTGCGGGCCGTGAGCCGTTCGCTGCGCGCGATCAGCACGAGCATCGCGAGACTCGCCGAGGCGAGCAGCGTCGCGAGGCTGTCGTTGTTGAGCACGCCGTGCAGGAACGACCACATCGGCAGACAGCTCACGAGCAGAGCCGCGGCGTCGGCGACGCGCGGCTGCTCGGGGAAGGAGACGCGGCCCGTCCAATACACGCAGATCACCGACCCGAGGCCGAACAGCACCGACAGCCAGCGCAGGCCCAGCAGGACCGCGTGCCCCTCGGTCCAGGGCCGTGCGTCGTCGGCGCCGTGCAGGAAGTGCAGATGCTGGCTCGCGTGGGCCGCATCGCCGAAGTGAGGGTTGATCCTGGGGCTGAAGACCGTGTCGGCCTGCTGCGAAGCACACAAGCACGCTGCGAGCAGCGCGTAGTAGAGCGGCGGATGATGCGCGAGGTTACAGCCCTCGGTCGGCGCGAGCCCACGCGCCGCGGCCAGGCCCGGCGAGAGCGGCAGGTGCCCCGCGTTGGCGAGGTGAAAGGCGTAGTAGTAGTGGTCGTTCTCGTCGGGAGCCTCGAAGCTCGGCGTGAGGACCAGGTAGCCCGTGGCGAAGAACAGGTGGCACGCGAGGGCGAGCCAGAGCAGCGGGCTCTGCATGAGGCGCGCACTCTACCCGCGGTGAGTGAGCGCGCACGGGCGCGGCTGAGGCGACTGTCTTCGGGAGGGTGATGCGCCTTGCTCGGCGCCGGTTACGCAGGCATCGTGCTTGCGTTGTGGCCACGAGGCCGTTGAATGCCTGCCCGACCCGATACGTGAGTATGTCGCATGTCTGAAAGCAAACGCCCCGGTGGTCTGACTGCGCTCGCCGTGCTGAACTTCATCGGTGGAGGGTTCAACGTGCTCCTCGTGTTGGGACTCGCCGCTATCGCCGCGGCGCTCTCCGTTGCTGCCGAGCATCCGCCGGACGAAGAGACTCGAAAGGCGTTCGAGGCGTGGCAGAAGATGGGATCGAGCTGGCTCTATTTCATCATCGGCTCCTGTGTCGTGAGTGCGTTCCTGCTCATTGCCTCGGGTGTCGGCTTCCTGAAGCAGAGCAAGGTCTGGGGGCGCATGATGGGCAACATCTGTGCAGCCCTGTCGATCGCCTCGTCGGCCGTGTTCGTCTTCGCCATCGACAAGGAAGCGGGCGGCGGCTTCGAACTGCAGACGGTGATCTGGCTCATCTACCCCGTGCTGACGTTGATCCTGCTCAACACGACGTTCAAGGAAGACTTCGTGCGCTGATCCGCCGTGAACCGACGCCAGATCCTGCTCATCGCGAACTACTCGGCGCGCTATTCCGTGCGCGGTGGCATCGGGCTCGTGTTCCTGGTCGTGTCCCTGACCTTCGGCCTCATGGTGGCACACACCATGCTGCAGCCGGTCGAACGGATCTCGCGGCAGGTCGCCGAACGCATGAAGGACCGCGAGGCCGCCGAGGTGACGAAGGAGGTCGTGCAATCGTTGACGCAGCAGGCCAAGAAGGTCGTGGCCTGGATGGTGTCGTCGGAGTCGTCCAGTGCGAAGGATGCGGCGTCGAGCCGTCGTTCCGACGAGGACGCGGAGGTCTGGGCCGATTACCTGCTCGACAGCCGTCCGGGCATGTTGTCCGCGATCTTCCTGATCCTGCTGTTCGGCTGGCCGCTCGTGGTCGCCTTCGGCGCGTTCGATCTCTACGCGGGCGACATCAGTTCGCGGCAGTTGCGTTACCAACTGCTGCGCGCCGATCGCGGCAGCATCTTCTTCGGTCGCCTGTTCGGCATGCTGCTCACGTTCGTCGCGGTGCTCGTGCTGCTCGGCGTCACCGTGACGGTCTACATGGGCTTCAAGCTGTCGGTGGTCTACTCCTGGAGCGCACTCTGCGGCTGGGCGGCCTACGGCACGCTGGCCATGGTCTGCGTGTCCGTGCCCTACGTCGCGTTGTGCGCGTGGTTGTCGGCAGCGTGCGGGGGCTCGTTCTTCTCGCTGACGATGGCGTCGCTCGCGATCGGCGGCGTGCCGTTGCTCTCCTTGTTTGCGCGCATGCAGCACGAGGCGGGCGGCTACCTACTCTACTTGCTGCCCTGGGGCTTCCAGATGCGCCTGTTCCACCACGATCCGTCGCAGGTCGCGTTGGCCGTCGGGGGCTGCGCGCTGCAGACGCTGCTCTTCACGTGGCTCGGCTACCGCAAGTTCACGACGCGGGACCTGTGAGACCCATGGCCGAAGCCCTTCGCATCCAGAACCTCAGCAAGCGCTTCGACAAGACGCAAGCACTCGACGACGTCACGTTCGACGTGCCGATGGGCTCCATCTTCGGGCTGCTCGGTCCCAATGGGGCCGGCAAGACGACGTTGTTCTCGATCGCCGCGGGCTTCCTGCGGGCAGACGGCGGTTCGCTGCGTGTGCTCGGCACCGACATCTCGCACGTCTCGGAGCTGCAGGGCCGCATGACGATCCTGCCGCAGGACGCCGCGTTCCAGCGCAACGTGCCGATCGTCGAACAGCTCGTGTTCCTGCGCCGGCTCGACGGCAGCGACGCCGCGACGGCGCAGCGCGAAGTGACCGAAGCGATGGAGCGCGTCGGCATCGCGCAATACAAGAAACGCGGCATCCACGCGCTGTCGCACGGCATGTTGAAGCGCATGGGCATCGCGCAGGCCTTCCTCGGCCAGCCCGAGCTGATCCTCCTCGACGAGCCGACTTCGGGGCTCGATCCGCAGAACGCGCGGCAGATCCGCGACCTCGTGCGCGAGCTGCAGCAGTCGCGTCGGGTCACGACGGTCATCAGCTCGCACAACCTCGCCGAGATCCAGGAGCTCTGCGACCACGTCGCGATCCTCGACCACGGCAAGCTCAAGATCACGGGATCCGTGCAGGACATCACGCGCCAGGGTCGCAGGATCGAGGTCACGACGTCGCGGCCGTTCGTCGAGTCGGACAAGGCACGCCTGCGCACCGTGTTCGTCAGCACCGTCGAAGAGCTCGGCCCGCACCGCTACCGCCTGCATCTCGCGGTGCCCGACGGCAAGCCCGCCGACGACGCGGTGATCGCCGTGATGCGCGCGATCCTCGATCTCGGCGTCGCGCCGCGCGCGATGACCGAAGGCAACACGCTCGAAGAGTACTTCCTGTCGGTGACCGGCGAGCCGACGGATGTTCCGAGCAGGTCTGCGCGATAGATTGCGCGCGTGCCGGACGCACTCGACCTGGTGAGGGATTTCGGAACGGCCCTGCTGCTCGGCGCCCTGCTCGGCATCGAACGCGAGAAGCGGAACGAGCGCGAGGGCTTCGGCATCGCGGGCCTGCGCACGTTCATCATGGTGTCGCAGATCGGCGCGATCGCGGGCTACCTGGGGAAGGAGCTCGCGATGCCGTGGATGCTGCCGTTCGCGGTGCTCGCGGTGAGCGCGACCGTGATCGCCGGCTACGTGGCCACGGTGCGCGAACGGCCGCAGAGCCTCGGGCTCACGACCGAGCTGGCCGCCATCGTCACGTGTCTGCTCGGCGCCCTCGCGACGACCGGCCAGCGCGGGCTCGCGGTCGGCCTCGGCATCGCGACGGCCGTGCTGCTCGCCTACAAGAAACCGCTGCACGACCTCGTCGGGCGCCTGCTCTGGGACGACGTGCTCGTCGGCCTGCGCTTCCTGCTCGCGACGTTCATCGTGCTGCCGCTGCTGCCCGACCGGGCCATCGATCCGTGGGGCGCGATCAATCCGTACAAGCTGTGGCTGCTCGTACTGCTGATCTCGGGCCTGTCGCTCGTCGGCTACGCGGCGACGCGCTGGCTCGGCGAGGGGCGCGGCGTCGCGGTCACGGCGGCGGCGGGCGGGCTCGTCAGCTCGACAGCGGTGACGCTGACGTTCGTCAAGCAGAGCCGCGAGGAGGGTGCCGCGGCGAACCGGCTCGCGGGCGGCATCCTGCTCGCGTGGTGCATCATGTTCGCGCGCGTCGTCGCGGTCGCGACGGTCGTCTGCCCGCCGATCTTCGTGGACCTTTGCATCCCGTTCGCCGCGATGGCCGTGGCCAGCGGGGGAGCGTCAGCGGTGTGCCTGAGCGCGGCGCCGGAAGGCCCGAAGACGGTTGCCAACAGCGTGCCGCTGAAGAACCCGTTCTCGTTGCTCGCCGCCGGCAAGTTCGTCGCGTTGTTCGCGTTCGTGCTGCTGATGTTGAAGCTCGCACAGGAGCACCTGCCCGGCACGGGCGTCTACGCGATCGCTGCGCTCGCGGGGCTCACGGACGTCGATGCGGTCACGCTGTCGATGGCCGAACGCGCGCGCACCGTGGACGGCGAGATGCACATGGCCGTCACCGCGATCGCGGTCGCTTCGGTCAGCAACACGCTTGTGAAGGCCGGCGTGGGTGCGTTCCTGGGCCGCGGGCTGATGCGCCCTGTCCTGCTCGGAACGGCCGCGATCCTCGTCGCGGGCGGGTTCGCCGTGTGGTTGGGATGATGTCGCGCCTCGCTCGGGCGAGGCGCGCGGGAGGACGAGGTCCTCAGCCCTTGAGGGCGCGCTTCGCAGCCTTGGCGGCGCGTTTTTCCTTCAGCGTCTTCTCGGGCTTCTTCTTGTCCTGCTTCTTTGTCATTTGTCCTTTCGCCATGGTCTTCTCCTGTTGGGATTGGGTAGTGGTTCTGCGTCGCAGGCCTCTGTGCCGGACGCGGTCGCAGTTGGCTGCGACGCGCAACAGAATGCTGTCAGGGCCCCTGATTATCCAGTGGGGCTTCGCTGGCCGGGGACGTGCGAGCTGCCCCCGGACCGACACCTCGGCGCGAACCGCGTATGCTGTCGATCCTCCTGGCCATGACCGGCGGAGATGCGTGTGCGCGTTCCACGTCTGTTGCTGATGTCGTCCGTCCTGCCGCCGACCGCCCAGGACCTGATCCCGCTCCGGTCGGCAACCAGCCGTTCCCGAGCAGGAGCCAGCGATGGTGGGTAGCCAGGACACGGTGGGCGCCAAGGCAGCGTCGTCGCGTCATGCGCACGGGGCCCCGCACCACGTCATCGATTCGAGGAGGGTGCGCGAGGCGGATGCAAGACGGATGGCCAGGATCGGGTGGCTCATCACCGGCGGCGTCACGCTGGTGACAGGCATCGTGCTGATGTTCGTGATGAGCACGCGCAACTCGGGGAGGCCGCAGAGTGATCCTGGGTGGGGGGGAGGACTGGACGAGCTCCTGGCCGAGATCCGGAGCGTAGACCTCACCAATGAGGACGCGATCAAGAGCGCAAGGGACAAGATCACTGCGAACAGCAAGCTCTGGAGAGGCTCACGCATCCAGGAAGAAGTGAAGACGTGGCTCGGCAGGCTTAACGGGGCACGGCCAATCATCGTCAAGGGCCGCGCCTTGAAGAAGTTGACCGCCATCGAGGCGCACTTCGGAGGCGCGCCTATCGACATCCTCGAAAATGACTTCAAATATGTGCGGGACGAGGAACTCAAGACGCAGGCGACCGAGGCAGGGGGCGAGCTCCTGGAGAGGTACAACAGGGCAGCCAAGGAAGTGACCAAGCGCTACATCGAGGCCTTGCGCAAAGCCGCGAACGCCGCTGCCTCGGCGACCACGGGGGAGCAGCTGGTTCCCTATGGCCCCCTCGAGACCACGATCCACACCTTGTTGGACGAGGCGATCGCAAACAAGGACGCCGAGGCGGAGGCCATCTACCAACAGATGTGTGACGAGACCTACACTGAGATCAACGGAATCGTCGCGAAGCTGTTCGACGAGGCGTACCAGAACAAGGTGCCGTGGAGCAACCTGCTCGCGGACACTTCAGGTTGGACAATCGTTCCTTCGAGCTCCTTCAAGCGCACGTTCGGTACCGGCCTGACGCTGATGAAAGAGCTCGGAGACCAGTCCGAATCGGGAGGCCTCCTCTACACACGCGCGGACAAGTGGCGCGACTATGTGCTCGAGGTCGAGTTCAAGCTCGACTCCGGGGCCCTCGTCTTCTACACGCGCATCGGTGACAAGATGGACCCGAAGGAGGTCCCCGCGTTCTCGGTCGGAACGAAGAACTCCACGATCCAGATCGAGTACGGCAGGACCTACACGCTCGTGATCAGCACGATCGGCAACAAGCTGACGGTCACCGGCGAAGGCACCTCCCATTCCGAGGACATCGAGTCCACCAAATCGCGAAAGGGGGAGCCCGGCATCGTTGCCGAGGCAGGCACGACCGCGACCATCACCAGGCTGCGGGCTCGCCACCTGCGTTAGCGCGGTCCCAACGGCGCGCCTGGACCAGGCGACTCACTTCGCCGCGCCGGCCTTCGGCTGGTTCGCCTCGAACGCGGCGAACATCTCGGCGTGGATGCGCGCGAGCAGCCCGTCGGGCCACAGCTCCGGATGCGGCTGGAACAGCGTGCCGTGGTCGCGGCCCTCGGCGAAGATCACCCTCGCATCGCTTCCGAGCCGCGCGAGATCGTCGTGCAGCAGCTTGCAGGCACCTTCCAGCCGGAACGTGTCCTGCGTGCCGATGAACACGCGCAGCTTGCCCTTCAGCTTGGGCCCCAGCGTCGCCCAGTTCTCGCGCAGGATCAGGCCGATGTCGTACTTGCGCCAGCTCGTCGCGACGAACTTGTCGATGACGCCCGTCTTCGGGTCGAACAGCGGCATCGGCCGCCCGTCCTCGCCGCGCGGCGAGAACACCGCGTTGAAGCTCATGAACTGGCCGCCGTGGTCGCGCTTTTCGAGCTCCCTGGTCACGAACTGCTCGATCGTCTGCACCCATTCTCCGTTGCGGCGCACGAGCTGGATCGGCTTGCCGTCGGGATCGGTGTAGGCGTTCGCGAAGCGGTAGACGTCGATGCCCGTGAAGTCGCGGAAGTCGACGGAGTCGGGCGCGGTCGACCAGGTGCCGCCGAAGAACTCGGGGTAGGCGACTTGCAGCCACAGGCTCGACCAGCCGCCGCTGCTGTGCCCCGTGAGGAAACGCGCGGAAGGCGTGCCGAACGCGTGGAACTCCCGCTCGAGCGCGGGCACGAACTCGGTTGTGAGCGCCTTGCCCCACGGACCGTTGTTCACGGAGTCGGCGAACTCGTGATGCCCGAGCGAGAACTGGGCGTCGAGGAACACGTAGAGCATGCGCGGCGTGCGCCCTTCCTCGATGCCCTTCACGAGCTCAGGGGCGCGGCGGATCGCGCCGCGGTGGGAGCCGCCGAAGCCGTGGATCGAGAAGCAGACGGGCAGCCGTTCGTCGCCGCGCAGGCCCGGCGGCAGCACGACGCCGGCGCGGATCGACATGTCGCGGCCCCAGAACTCCGACAGCAGCTCCGAGCGCCGCTCGAACAGCCTCAGCGTGTCGGTCTCGGGGAAGGCTTCCTGCGAGCGCAGCGGAGCCAGGAACAGCGACAGCGCGACGAGCAGTCGGTTCATGTCTCGTTCACGCGGTGGAGATCACTGCGGCCTCGATCACTGGGGCCAACGGAGGTCGTCGGGCACCTTGGGTCGTTGGACGCGGAACAGACCATCGGCGAGCAGCGCCAGGCTGCCGTGGTCGTCGGTGATGAGCTTGCCCGTGACCTTGGCGACGTCGAGCAGCCGCAGATCGGGCAGCGCCGGTGTGGCGATCGGCTTGCCGTCGGCGCCGCGCACTTCGACGAGAAGCGAGTTGGCGACGATCGTGTCCTTGCTCTCGCAGCAGTAATCCCACGGTGTCTTGCAGTTGTCGCCCGTGTTCTTCTCGCCGCAGTAGGGGAGCTCCGTATCCACGAGCGTGAACATCGCGAGGCCCTTCTCGACCCGCACGCCAATGCGCCCGAGCACGACGACGTGCTCGGCGGGACCGGCCGCCTTCGCGGCCTTCACGGTCTTTGCGTCGCCGGGGTCCTTGGCGAGCAGGACCTTCATCACGGCCGGAGCGGCCGCGACCGCGGGCGGACCGGTCGTGGCCGCGTCTGCGCCGCAGGCGCCTAGTAGGAGGAGAAGAGAGAAAGACGAACAACGCGAAACGATCACGCACGACCTCCTAGGGCATCGATCAGGGGAAGGCGAACAGCACGCACGGCCGGAACGATGCCACCGAGCAGGCCAGAAACCAACGCCGCACCGAGCCCGATCGCGCGACTCGGCAGATCGGGTTCGAGCAGCAAGGCGCCCATCGGATAGCGCAGCGAGATGTCGCCGACCGCAAGGGCCAGCAGGATCCCGAGCGCGCCGCCCGCGAACGCGACCATCGCCGATTCCTGCACGAGGCCGATGGCAACGGCCAGAGGCGAGTAGCCGAGCGCGCGCAGCGTCGCCAGCTCGCGCGTGCGCGCGAGCACCGCGGCAAACATGGTGTTCGCGCAGGCGAACGCGCCGGCCACGACCGCGAGCACGGCCATCCAGCGCGCGAGTGCCGCGATCGGCGCGATGCTGCGCGCGACGGTCTGCATGAGCTCGCGTTCGGGCAGGGCCGTGATCTCGAGGTCGACGCGCCGCGCCGCGAACAGGCGCACCTCGGGCAGGCTCGACGCGGCCTCTAGCCGCAGCACGACGCACGACACGTCCTCGCGTTTGGTGGCGAGCATGAGGTCCGGCAGGCGGGCCCACAACTCCGCTTCGTAGACCGTGCCCGGCGCGGCGAAGTGCCCGACGATCTCGAACTCGCGCCGTTCGAGCGGCAGCTTGCGGCCGATCGCGAGCTCGTCCGCGGACAGACCCATGCGCGCGCCCGCGAGCGCGCCGACCATGATCTCGAACGGCTCGCGCGGCTCGCGGCCTTCGACCACGGTGACCGCGTGCACGAGATACGCGGCGGGCGTGATGCCGCGCAGGAGACCGACCTGGCTGCCGTTGCGCGTCGCGATGTGCAGCTCGACCGAGGCTGCGCGCTGGTCGCCGACCGTGAGCACGCCCGGTGCCGAGGCGGCCGCGACCTCGGCGCTGCCGCGCGGGATCACGGAACGCACGAGGTCGACCTCGGCGGACACGCCGAGCAGGACGACCGTGTCGTCGCGCGCGCTGCCGGTCGCGGCCGTGGTCATGCCCTCGGCGAAGGCGTGCATCGCGATCACGAGCATCGTCGTCGCCGCGACGCCGCCGATCGTCACGGCCGTGCGCACGCGCCGGCGCAGCAGGTTTCGCAGCAGGTAGGCGAGCGGCAGCATTCACTCCGCCTTGACGCCGACGTGGAGGGGCCGCCGCGCCACCGCGAACGCGGGGGCCGCCGAGGCCAGGACTCCGATCGCGAGAGCGGCGAGCAGCGAGTGCAGCACCGTCTGCACGCCCGGAGCGAGATCGATCCCGTAACCCTCGACGCCGAGTGTGACGGGCCGCAGCACGAGCAGCGTCACGACGAGGCCCGTGCCGAGCACGCCGCCCGCGAGGCCGAGACCGATGCCTTCGCTCGCGATCAGGGCCATGAGCCGGCCCTTCGTCATGCCGACGGTCTCGAGCACGCCCATCTCGCCGGTGCGGGATTCGGCGCTGATGAACACGGTGTTCGCGACGACGAGTGCTATGACGAGCACGGCCAGATAGCCGAGCCACCGCGCGAACTCGACGAGCTGCGAGACCTCGGCGACCGCGGCCGCGACGAAGGCCTGCATGCTCTTCGTGTCGGTGCGCGCCGCGTCGGTGTGGAAGTGGGCGTCGATCGCGGCCGCAATCGCCTCGGGATCGGCGCCCGGATCGAGCTTGACGAGGAACTCCGTGGCAGCGCCCTGGCGCTTGCGCGCGAGACTCAGCTGGTCGAGGTGCACGAACGCGAGGTTGGCGACGCCCGCCGTGTCGCTGTGCACGATGCCGGCCACGTACACGTCGACTTCGCCGAGGCGCACGCGCTGGCCCGTCCGGATCCCGCGCCGCTGCGCGAGGCGCTCGCCGACGAGCGCGCCGTCGCTGCGCGCCTTCCAGTCCGCAACGGAACCTTCGAGCACCTCGAGCTCGTAGAGCTTCTCGAGCTCCTCAGTCGTGACCCCGTGCAGCGTCACGAGGTCGAGGTTGGAGCGGCACGAGTTGATGAAGACGAGCGTCGGCAGCACGGCCGCCACGCCGGGCACGTCGAGGATGTCGCGCTCGTAGCGCACGGGCAGCTCCGAGGTCAGCGGACAGAACCGGCTGTCCTGGAACACGACGAGCACCGGCTGCGCCGAGCGCGCCGCGAGATCGGCGACGCCGTCGTCGACCGTCCGCACGAACGCGAACAGCGTCATCGCGAGCGTCGTGCCGAGCAGCGTCAGCAGCGAGCGCATGCGCGCGCGCAGCGTCGTGCGCGCCACGTAGGGCAGGAACGCGAGCAGCTCACGCATGGTGGGCCTCCGCCGCGACGATGCGGCCCTTGTCGAGGTGGACGATGCGGTCCGCGGCCACCGCAGCGAGCGGGTCGTGCGTGACCATGACGAGCGTCTTGCCGAACTCGTCGACCAGGCGCCGCAGCAGCTCGAGCGTCGCCGTGGCCGCGGCGCGGTCGAGGTTGCCCGTCGGTTCGTCGGCGAACACCGCGACCGGATCGGCGACGATCGCGCGCGCGATCGCGACGCGCTGCTGCTGCCCGCCCGACAGCTGCCGCGGCAGGTGGTGGGCCCGGTCCGACAGGCCGACCGCGGCGAGCGCCGTGCCGACCTTGCGTTCGCGGTCGCTTCGCGACAACCGCAGCAGCAGCAACGGGACCTCGACGTTCTCGTACGCGGTCAGCACCGGGATCAGGTTGTACTGCTGGAAGACGTAGCCGACGGCGCGCGTGCGCCATCGCGCGAGCTTGCTCGGCGACAGCGCCGAGACCTCTTCGCCCGCGACGAACACGGTGCCCTGCGTCGGACGGTCGATGCCTGCGAGCAGGTGCAACAGCGTGGTCTTGCCGCTGCCCGACGGTCCCATCAGGCACACGAACTCGCCTTGTTCCACGGTGAAGTCGAGGTCCGCGATCGGAGTCACGTCCTCCGAGGTCGAATGGAACGTCTTGGTCACTCCGCGCAGTTCGATGAGGCTCATCGGCCCCCCCCGGTGACAAGCTGCTCGCGGATGCTCTCGCCGTCCACCACGGCGACGAGCACGACCTTCTGCGTGACGGAAAGGTCGCCGCGCACGACGACGTCGTCGCCCTGTTCGTGCACGACCTGCACCGGCACGGCGCGCGCGCGTTCGCGACTCGGGTCGAA
>Ga0075418_10001561_pt1 | contig 26059 bp, 23 predicted proteins | sample SoiMetdeltSBSDD2_FD_81776 | JGI IMG/M metagenome (GOLD analysis project Ga0075418, IMG submission 81776) | Bulk soil microbial communities from a Populus tree surrounding site in Tennessee, USA - Soil MetaG P. deltoides SBSDD2 | ecosystem: Environmental > Terrestrial > Soil > Tree plantation...
GCGGCGCATGACGCGGATCCGGTTCAGGTACCGGTTGATGATCGTCTTGCGGACATAGGCCTCGGGGCTGTCCTGCCGCTCGATGCGCGCCCACGCCATCCCGACCCGCTCCAGCGCGTCTTGCACCAGATCCTCCGCAAGGTACCTGTCACCGCACAGAACGTGCGCGAAGCGCAGCAGGTCGCCATGCCTGCCGCGGACAAACTCCGCGAACGTTTCCGGGGCCGCCCACCGGCTCATGACATCATTGACACTCCAACGCCCGGAAAGGTTGCATCACGTGTTCATACAGGTCATGACCACAACCGACTCGCTGGAGGCGGCTCGGGCGCTGGCCCGGTCCGCGGTGGAGGCGCGCGTTGCCGCCTGCGCGCAGATCTCAGGGCCGATCGAGAGCGTCTACCGCTGGCAGGGAGAGGTCGAGCTGGCGCAGGAGTGGACCGTGGTTTTCAAGGCGCGCGAGGTGGCGTACCAAATGCTGGAAAACCACATTAAAGCCAATCACTCTTACGAAGTCCCAGAGATCGTTGCGACGCCGATAAGCCAGGGCAATCCCGCCTATCTGTCCTGGGTCGAGGAGAACGCCTCGTAGAGCGGGCGTAGCTTGGCCACGAGCGAGGCGCCGCCCAGCGCCGCGCCCGGGGTGGGCAGCTGCCGCAGCAGCAGGTCGGGGGCGGTCTCGAGCACAGGCGGGCGTTCGGGCAGCGGCACCGGCGTCACCCAGAACCGGTCGCGCAGCTCCTCCAGCGGCGGCAACTTCACCCCCTCGAAGACCGACGGCGGCGCCGGCTCCTCCTCCCACAGCGCCTCGCCCGACCTGAGGTGCGCCATCAGCTCGGCCCGCGTGCGCCCCCGCCACAGCAGGATCTGGAACGGGTCGTCGTCGAACGCCTCGGCCAGAAGGTAGAAAGTGGCCGCGATGTGCTTGCAGGGCACGGCGTCGTCCGGGCACGAGCACTCCATGCCCAGCTCGCGTACGCTGCGCGGAAACAGCGGCGCTCCCGCGGAGGCGAAGACCTGCTCGAGGTCGGGCGGCATCTCCCCGGCGAGCAGCCGCGCGCTGTAGATGGCCTCGGCCGCGATGGCCTGCTCGACCGCGCTCCAAGCCTTGTCCCGCAACGGTTCCAGCGTGACGGTCACGTCATATGGCTTCTTGCGCGAGCCCTGCACTTTTGCTGTGACCTCGCCGGGCGCGATCTCCAGCGACATCACCTGGCCTTTGCGCGCATAGGCCCGCCCGCGCGTCAGCCTCGTCCCGAGCGCGAACGACTCGAGCACCGCGAGGAACCGCTTGGACCACCAGGTTTCGCCGATCGCCCCGCGCGTGCTGCGCGCCTTGAGCCCACCCTCGACCGCTCTGGTCTTGCCATAGGGAAAAGTCACTCCGACACCGCCCCCGCCTCCAACGCGAACAGCGACCGGAGCTCCGATGTGGACAGTTCAGTGATCCACTGCTCGCCGGTGCCGACGATCCGCCCGGCCAGCCCGCGCTTCTCCTGGATCATCGCCGAGATCTTCTCCTCGACCGTGCCGGCGCAGACGAACTTGCGCACCTGCACGTTGCGCTTCTGCCCGATGCGGAACGCCCGATCCGTGGCCTGGTCCTCCACCGCCGGGTTCCACCATCGATCCACGTGGATGACGTGGTTGGCTGCGGTCAGGGTCAACCCGGTGCCGCCCGCCTTGAGCGACAACACAAACAGGGACGGCGATCCCGGCTCGCTCGACTGGAACCGCTTTACCAAAGCGTTGCGCTCACCCGCCTTCACCGCGCCGTGCAGGAACAGGATCTCCTGACCGAAGTGGGCCGACAGGTGCGAGCGCAGCATCGCCCCGAACGAGGCATACTGCGTGAACAGCAGTGCCTTCTCGCCCGAGGCCAGCACCTCGTCGAGGATCTCCTCCAGCCGCGCGAGCTTGCCCGAGCGCCCGCTCAGCCGCGACCCGTCGTGCAGCAACTGCGCCGGGTGGTTGCACGCCTGCTTGAGCTTGGTCATCGTGGCGAGCACCAGCCCGCGCCGCTCTATGCCCGAGCTGTTCTCGATCTTGTCCATCATGTCGTCGACGATGGCCTGGTAGAGGCTGGCCTGCTCGGCGGTGAGGTTACACAGCACCTCCATCTCCAGCTTCTCCGGCAGGTCGGAGATGATGCTCTTGTCAGTTTTCAAGCGGCGCAGGATGAACGGGCCGGTGATCCGCTTGAGCCGCTCGGCGGCCTCGGCGTCGCTGTGGCGCTCGATCGGCACCGCATAACCCCGTTTGAAGGTGGCCGCCGGCCCGAGCAGGCCGGGGTTGGCGAATTCCATGATTGACCAGAGGTCGGCCAGTCGGTTTTCTACCGGGGTCCCGGTGACCGCGATCCGATGCAAGGAAGGCAGCGAACGGACCGCCGTCGCCTGCCGGGTCGCCGCATTCTTGATCGCCTGTGCCTCGTCCACCACCACCCGATGCCAATTGACCTCGCTCAGCAGTTCGCAGTCGCGCGCCGCCACCGAGTACGTCGTGATCACCAGGTCGGAGTCGCCGATCTTGGTGATGTCGCGCGCCGCCCCGTGATGGACATGGACCTGAATTTTGGGGGTGAACCGGGCCGCCTCGCGCTCCCAGTTGCCCACCAACGACATCGGGCAGATCAGCAACGTGCGGCCGGGGTTGTTGGCCATCAACGCGAGCAGCTGCACCGTCTTGCCCAGGCCCATGTCGTCGGCGAGCACCCCGCCAAGCCCAAGGGACTCAAGGAAACTCAGCCACGACAGGCCACGCCGCTGATAGGGCCGCAGCTCGCCGACGAACGTGTCGGGCGGGTCGAGGAGCTGTAATGCGTTGCCCGACAACAGGTCTCCGAGCGGCCCATCGGCCGCCACCTCCAGCACCGGGAGGTCCAGGCTCTCCTCGTCGCCGGTGCCCAGCCCGGCGTGGAGCAGGTCGGCCACGGTCATCTGCCCGCCGCGCTCGTGCAACAGCTTGAGCCCGTTGGCCAGGCGCTTGGCGTCCAGCTCCACCCAGCGCCCGCGCACCCGCACCAGCGGCGTCTTCAGCTCGGCCAGGCTGCGCAGCTCGCTCTCGGAGAGCTTCTCGTCGCCGAGGGCCAGCTCCCACTCGAAGTCCACCAGCGAACCCAACCCGCTCTTGGCCGCCACTGTGCCCGGGGCGGTCCGGCTCGTGGCCTTGAGCCTCACCCCAAGCTTGGAGCTGGGCTTGCCCCACCACGACGGCAGTAGCACCCCGAAACCGGCGGTGTGCAGGAGTGGGGCGGCGTCGCTGAGGAACTCGTGCGCGCCCGAGCCGTCCAGCGCCATCCCGGCCGGCCTGGGTGTGTGCAGCGCCTCCTCGAGCTTGGGCCACAACCGGTTGGCCCGGCCCAGCTCGGCCAGGAGCGTCTCGCCCACCGGCCGGCCCGGCGCGCTTATGCCGCGCGGCAGCGACTTTGCCCTCCAAACCTTTTGCGCCGCAACGACAAGGCTCGGCTCGTCGGCCGGCTGGAGCGCGAACTCCACCCGCCAGTCGTCCGTCTCCTCCGAATCCTCGGGTGGCTCGATGAGCCGGAAGCAGGCGCGCACCGAACCGCCGGCGGCGTCGCGCTGCCACGCCCGCAAGGCCGCTTGCAGCCCGGCCGGGTCGGCGCCCAGCCCGTTGAGCCATGCCTGATCGTTGATGCCGGCCAACGCGACCAGGGCGGCGGCGTCGACCAGATCGTGCAGCGTCGCCTCGACACCGTCGACACCGTCGGGGTGCTCAGTGGCGCGGGCGACGGCGGGTTGCGCCTGGGCCAGGGCACGGGCCCAGACCGCGTCGGCGCCGGTGAGCACCGGCCGCCACACGCATCGACGCTCGTCGTCCACCCAGGGCAGCACACGACCGCGTTTCACCAGGTCACGGGCGAACTCAGCGAGCTGGGCCAGGTGCCGCAGCGAAGCGCCCACGGTGTCAAACGGCAACGCCGCCAACAACTCCAGCGCCTCCAACGCCTCCAGCTCGATGGTCGGCACCACCCACGGCTTGAGCGCCACCGGGCCGGCCGCCGCCGGCTCCTCATCGCGCACCAGCTCGGGGGAGTCGAGTGGCCGATCCGCGCTCGTGGGCAACAGCAGCGTCACCTCATCATGGTCGGCCGTGCCCAGCGCGGGCCGCACCGCGAACGGGTGGGAGCCGGACCTCGCGGTGGCGGGAAGTGAGGAATCCTCGGCCCACAAAGCCAGCCTGCCGGACCGCCAGAGACCATGGACGACAAGCATGCGGACAGCATAGACAAGGGGTCAGACACCGCCGGACAGCGTGCCACACTGAACGGGTGACCCGACCGGAGCTTGCCGAACTGCTTGACCTCCAGCCGCATCCCGAGGGCGGCTGGTATCGCGAGACCTGGCGCGGGCCGTCCGAGTTCGAGCCGGAGGGCTACGGCGGCAAGCGCGCCTGCGCGACCGGGATCTACTTCCTGCTCGGCCCGGGCGAGCGCTCCCGGTGGCACGTGGTCCGCTCGGACGAGCTGTGGTTGTGGCATCGCGGCGGTCCTTTGACTCTTTCTTTTGGGGGTACCGGTGAAGGGCCCGCCGAGGTCCAGGAGGTGACCCTCGGTCCGGATATAGCCGCGGGTCAGCGGCCGCAGGTACTGATACCCGGCGGCGTGTGGCAGGCGGCGGCCCCGGCCTCCGGCACCGAGGTGCTCGTGTCGTGCGTGGCGTCGCCCGGCTTCGACTTCGCCGACTTCCGGATGGAGGAGTGAGCGTGTCCACGTTACCGGTGATAGACCTGTCCCGCCCGCTCGACGAGGTGGCGTCGGAGGTCGAAAAGGCTTGTACGGCAAGCGGTTTCTTCTATGTGCGGAATCACCGGGTACCAAAGGAAAGGTTTGAAGAGCTTGATGGCACTGCCCGCCGCTTCTTCGCCCTTCCCGAGCCGGAAAAAATGGAGATTGCGATGGCGCGGGCCGGGAAGGCTTGGCGTGGCTTCTTCCCCGTCGGTGCGGAGTTGACGTCGGGGCGGCCCGACCTCAAGGAGGGGCTCTACTTCGGCGCCGAGTCCGATGTGGACCTGCCGCTGCACGGCCGCAATCTTTTCCCGGCACGGATCCCCGAGCTGCGCCCGGCCGTGCTGTCCTATATGGACGCTGTGGAGGGCGTGGCGCACCAGGTGATGCGCGCGGTCGCCGTCAGCCTCGGCCTCGATTCCGAGTACTTCCACGACACCTACACCGCCAACCCGACGATCCTGTTCCGTATCTTCCACTATCCGCCCTCCGCACCCGGCGGCGACGAGGACGAGTGGGGCGTCGGCGAGCACACCGACTACGGCCTGCTGACGCTGCTGGCGCAGGACGACAATGGCGGCCTTCAGGTCCGCACGCCGCAGGGGTGGCTCGACGCGCCGCCGCTCCCGGACACGTTCATATGCAACATCGGGGACATGCTCGACCGGCTCACCGGCGGCTATTACCGCTCGACGCCGCACCGGGTGCGCAACACCAGCGGCAACGAGCGGCTCTCCTTCCCCTTCTTCTTCGACCCCGACTTCCACCGCGAGGTGCCACCGCTGCCGCGCCGGGCAAGGGGGGTGGGCCCGAAGGGCAGGGGGGCGGGAGAAATTGGGCTCGCCGGCGATGGGCAGGCGCGCTGGGACGGGCAGGATCTGCGGGCTTTCGAGGGGACATACGGGGATTACCTGGTGGCCAAGGTGGCCAAGGTTTTCCCAGACCTGGCTCGATGAGCGAGCTTCTGCGCCGCCTGAGGTGCGACCTGCGGGTGGCCATCTCGCCGGAGGCCGGCGCGCTGCGGGTCGGCGTCCACAATGGACCATCGGCGGGACTCGCCCCCAAGATCCCGGAACTTGCCCGGAGGTGCTGGCGCTCATCGCAGATCGCGGGCAAGTTGACCGTGGCGGAGCAGACGGTCAAGACCCATGTCGCCGGATCCTGGCCCAGCTCGGGCTGCGCGACCGGGCACAGGCGGTGATCGTCACCTACGAGTCCGGGCTGGTGGTGCCGCGCGGGTAGGCGTTAGCCAACCTGGTTGACGGCACCACAGAGGTAGGCGAGGTAACCCCATGGTGCTACAGAAAGATGGCTCCGCGGTGTGACGCGATCAAGCCCGGCCCGCGGGCAAGCTTGATCCCGTGTTCGTTCGCGGTTTGGTTCTGGCCCTGGCGATCGCCACCTTCCCGGTGACGCCGCCCGCCGAGGAGGCGGCGCCGCTCGCGGAGGAGGCGGCGCCGCTCGCGGAGGAGGCGGCGCCGCTCGCGGAGGAGGCGGCGCCGCTCGCCTTCTCGACTGACGGCGTCGCCGTGGCTCGCGAGATGGTGGCGGCGGGCTATGGCCAGATGAACGTCGGGGGCGGCGGTCCCTGGCGTTCGACCCCGCGGGCGACGGGCGGGCGGTGGGGGCGATCGGAGACCTTCATCGCCTGGCTCGGCCACGACTCACCGGAGGGGATAGGCATGGCCACGATCAGAGAAGAGCGCGCACGGGCGGGGGCCGTTGAGCTGCAACGCTTTGTGGCGAGCCGGCCCGCGGCGGCGACCGTCGTTGTCGTCGGCCACAGTTACGGCTCGACGGTGATCGGGCTGGCGGCGCCCGGGCTGGATCTCCTGGCGCGGCCGGCAGTCACCGACCTGGTGGCGCTCGCCAGCCCGGGCCTGGGCGTCTCGGGGGTCGCCGAGCTTCACACCCGGGCGCGGGTGTGGGCCGGCACTGCCGACCGGGATTGGATCCGGTATATGCCTCACGGCGTCGATCTCACCGATCGCGACTTCGGCGCGCGCCCGCTGCCCACCGACAAAGTGTCCGGCCACGACTCCTATCTGGTCCCGGGCTCGGCCGCCTCGCCCGGATAGTCCTCACAGGCAACGTTTGACGAGATTGGGGAGACCGTCCCATGACGACTCCGTTGCCCCGGGCACGATAGGCCACAAGGCTTGCTGCCATCGATTGTGGTGACAGTGAGGAGGTCACGAGGTGCGTAGAGGTGGCGGCGCGATCATTGTCATGACGGCGGCCTTCTCGTTACTGGCGGCGGTGCTCGGCCCCGCGTCGCCGGCTTCGGCGTGGGGCTACGGGGTCAACCGGGTCAAGACCGCCGCGGAGGACTCCTGGGCCCAGGTGGGCATGGGTCCGGGCTGGGTGTTGTTGAGCTACAAGGCAAACGGCCCGATGGTCGGTTACTTGTTCGCCCGGGACTTTGGGTTCGACGATGGCGTGGTGAAGTCCAGCTTCGACCACATGGACATCCGGGACACCGGCGACGCCAGCGCCGGAAACACCGAGGGCATCACCCGATGGCCCTGGGGCTACGCCGGAGGCAGTTTCGACGGCTGCGCCTACGCCTACGGCACCCGGAAGTTCGCCATCGAGCGGACCGGGTTCATGTCGTCCAGCTGCGCGGGTGGCCCCAACGTGGTGGGCTCCAGCAAACCCGACGGGACACCGGACACGTTGCGCTGGTGGCACTCCGAGCAGGTCTTCTGCACCAGCAACACGGTCGACCCGCTGTGCAGCCCGTGGGGCGTATGGAGCGAGAACAAGGGCGGCGGGCTCAAGGTCACGACCGCGCGCTCCGCTTGCGCCGCTTACGGCAACATCGGGGCCAGAGCGGCCTACGGTTCCGGTGCGGCCGTTGCGGTTCACCCGCTGGGCTCAGCCCCGGCCGGGGCCCAGATCGACGTGCGCTACGTCACCAAGGACCGGCAGTGGGTCATGGCCAAGTGGCACGGCGAGCGGTTCGCCGGCGGGATCGCCTGGGGATTCATGCCACGCGCCTGTGTCGGGTGACCGGCCGATCGGGGCAAGGTAGGCGCGGGTCTTGTGGGCGCCTGCCGGCCCGGGTCAGCGGGGGGTGATGGGCGGAACTCGCTCGAGAATATGTTGGTGACCGGCTGGGGTTTAATGGGCGCATGTCGCCTGAGGACACCATCCGCGAACTGGTCGAGCGCGTCTGGAATCAAGGCGCGCTCGACCTTGTGCCCACCTTCTTCGCCGAGACCATCGATCACGGCGGCCGGACCGACGACGTGGCCGGGCTGCGCGCCTGGCACGAGCAAGACGCCCTGATCTGGACCGACCAGCGCTTCGAGATCGTGTCGCTGGTCGGTGACGAAAGGTCCGGCCAGGTCGCTCTCCGCTGGCGGGCAACGGCGCGCCAAATTGGGCAGTGGGGTCCGGTGGCGCCGACCGGCAAGACGATCAGCTGGGACGGTGTCCACTTCTTCACGTTGCGCGATGGCAAGGTCGTCTCAATGTGGGCGATGGCCGACGTCTTCGGCAAGGCGCTGCAGCTCGGAGCCACTTTGGAGCCACCAAAGTAAGAGGCTCGTTCGAACAGCCACGGGGGAAGCCATTCGAACGAGCGCTGCAGCAAAGCATATACCTTTTTCGCGAAAAAGAAAAGCCCTGCCGAGTTAACTATGGTAGACCGTTGAGGAACGGCTCGTGGCTGTTCATGAACTCCCATCCGTAGAAGCGATCCCAGTTGATGGACCAGGTCATGAGCCCCCTGATCGCCGGTGTCGTGCCGCCCCGAAGCGTGTAGCCGCCGCAGTTCGTGCCGCGGGCCAGGCAGTTGAGCGCCTGCTGCACCGCCGCCGGCGAGGTGAAACCGTTGCCGGCGCTGACGGCGGCCGGGGTGCCGAAGGCGATCTGGTCCGGGCGCAACCCGGGGAAGGTCAAACCGGTTCCGGCGACCGGGAATCCGGCCTTGATCATGTCGGTCATGGCGATGTGGAAGTCGGCCCCGCCCATGGTGTGGTACTGGTTGTCCAATCCCCAGATGGGACCGGAGTTGTAGTCCTGCACATGCAGCACGGTCAAGTCGTTGCGCATGGCGTAGATGACGGGCAGGTATGACCCGGCCCGGCGGTCGCAGCCACCGCAGTTGCCGCCGTAGAACTGGTAACCCAGTTGCACGAAGAACGTCTCGGGCGCCATCGTGAGCACGAAACCCGTGCCATAGCGCGACTTCAGCGTGCGCAGCGCCGAGATCAGGTTGACGATCACCGGCGTGGTCGGGCTGCGGAAGTCGTTGTCGCCGGCGTTGAGGGTGAGCGAGTGACCCTCGAAGTCGATGTCGAGTCCATCAAGGCCGTACCGGTCGATGATGGCGCTGACCGAAGACACGAAAGTGTCCCGCGCCCCCGCGGTGGTCAGCTGTACCTGGCCGTTCTGGCCGCCGATGGACAGCAGCACCTTCTTGCCTTGCGCCTGCTTGGCCCGGATGGCGCTGATGAACTGGGCCTCGGTCTCGACTCCCGGGCACTCGGCCACGGGGCAGAGCCGGAACTGGATGTTCCCGGAGGTGACCGACGTGGGTTCGCCGAAGGCGAGGTTGATGATGTCCCAGGCGGCCGGCACGTCGGCCACGCGTATGTAGCCGGAGCCGTTGGCGAAGCTGGCGTGGAGGTACCCGATCAGAGCATGCCGGGGCAAACCGGGATTCGTGCATCCGCCCGTGGTGCCGGTGACCGGGGCGCTGCGAGCCGACTCGCCGTTGGCGTTGACCGCCGACACCGCGTAGGAGTGGGTGGAGCACGCGGCGAGCGACCCGATCGTCGCCGAAGTCCCGGTCGGCGAGGCGACCAAAGCCGTGCCCTCATAGACGCGATAGGAGGTTGCGCCCGTGGAAGCGTTCCACGCCAACGAGATTGACGAGTTGGTCGTCCCGGTGACGTTGAGCCCGGCCGGCGTGGGCGGCGCCGTGGTGCACCCGCCGGTGGTCGCCGTCACGCTGTTGGACGAGGCCGACTCGCCGTTGGCGTTGACGGCCCGGACCACATAGGTGTGGGTGGAGCACGCGGCGAGCGACCCGATCGTGGCCGAAGTCCCGGTCGGCGAGGCGACCAAAGCCGTGCCCTCATAGACGCGATAGGAGGTTGCGCCCGTGGAAGCGTTCCACGCCAACGATATCGACGTGTTGGTCGTCCCGGTCACGTTGAGTCCGGTCGGAGCGGCAGGAGGGTTCGCTCCGCCCGGCCCGTCGAGCGAGACGTCGTCGGCGTTGTAGGTGCCCTGCCCGTACCAGCCGTGCAGGAAAACCTGGACCGAGGTCTGCGAGGCGCCGGTGGTGAAGTTGACCGTCAGCAGGGTGTAGTTGGTGGCCGAGGGCGTCCACGTCGACGCGCCGCCGATCACGCCGAGGTAGACGTAGTTTCCGCGCACCCAGGCGGTCAGCGAATAGGCGGTGTTGGCCTGGACGTTGACGGTCTGGGTGCACTGGGCGTTGTCCGACGTCGAGGCGGCGCCGGCCAGTGCCCGGGTTCCAGTGTGGACAGGGGTTGTGACGACCGAGCCGAGGCCGCCGGTGCACGACCACGGCGCGAGCGTCCCGGTCTCGAACCCCGCATTTGCCAGCAGGTTCGCCGCCTGCGCGGGCTGGATCCCCGTGAGCACCGCGGCAGCCAGGGCGAGGACGGTAGCCGTGACTAGCTTCTTCATTCGTTAATTATTAGGAAAGCTTACTGTCAATGTCCATACGAGAATTTGAGTCGCTTGGAAGTACTTAATAGATTGTCCATTCGGTCAATTGGGTGGGCGCCGCCGCTGCTCATAGATTTCCATCTATGACTCTTCACTTATCGATACGCGGTCTCGTCGTCGCCATCGTCGCGACCGCGGCTACGGTTCTCTCCCCAGCGACGGCACACGCCGCCACGGCGGCCAGCTTGGTTCGCAATCCAGCGCCGGCCGGATCCCAGATTTTCAGCGTCTCGGTGACCGTCACCTACGACACCAACGCGCCGACCACCGAATGGCGGCTGGAGTTCGACCTGCAGTCGGACACCTATGTCCTGCCATGGTCGGAATTGGGCTTCGGGAGGCAAGGAAATCATTGGTTCGGCACCTACCGGTCGGTGCTTCCCCAGCGAGCCGGCACTTTTACCAATACCTCGTTCCTGTTCGCAACCTCCACCGCTGGTAGCGAGCCCACCCTGACGAACTGCTTGATCAACGGCCGCACATGCACGTACACCATTGACACTGACACCGTGCCGCCGACGGTGCCCGGCAACCCGACGGCCACTCGGTACGTTGTCGAAACTCCCTGGGGGACGGCCCGCTGGGTGCGACTGACCTGGACTGCCTCCACGGACAATCGCCGACTCTCCGGATACGAGATTTCGGCCAACGGCCAGGTTGTCACCACCACCGCCGCGATGACCATTGACGTGGCGTACACGACCCAGCAGACCACCTACTCGATCCGCGCGTTCGACTGGGTGAACAACTTCTCGGCGCCCGCGACCGTGGTCCTGCCCGCGGCGTGATGGCCCCCGAGCGGGGTCGCCCGGGACCGCGACCCCGTTTGGCATCTATACATCTAAATTCCGCCACACTAGCCTCTAGGGAACCCCACCCAAGAGGAGGCACCCTCAATGAAAAGACTCACTGTGAGAGCCGTCGTCGCCGGTGCCACCGGGCTCCTCACCGCGATCGCCATCGTCACGGTGGTCAGCAACGCCAACGCCGTCGCCGCACAGGGCGAGCGGACCCTGACCCTCGTGGGCGAGCAGGAGCAGGTCCGGCTCGCCTCAACCGGTACCATGCAGCAAATCAGCCAGGACTCAGGGCGCACCTGGAGCCGCTGGCTTCCCACCCCCGCTCAGATCCACCTGCGCTCGCGCACGTTCGATCCACTTGCGACAGTGGTAGCCCAAAAGGCAAGCGCCGCCTACATCGTGCAGTTCGCTACCTCGCCGCTGGACAGCCAGCGCCGCGATCTAAGAAAACTCGGCGTGCGCTTGGGCGCCTACCTGCCCGACGCCGCCTACGTCGTGCGGATGACGCCGGACCAGGCTCTTCAAACCGCCCAAAAGCCTTACATCCGTTGGGTCGGCGCCTACGAGCCCACCGACAAACTCGCGCCGGATCTCAACCCGGGCCGGGTAAGGATCTGGCTGATCGAGCCCGACGTCGTGGAGCAGGGCGCGCTCATCAACCGCATCGAGCAGATCGGTGGCACGGTCCAGCTCGCCTCCGCGAGCCAGGCGGTCATCGAGGCCACATTGGACAGTGTTCAGCTGCAAGCGATCGCGGCCGAGGGTGCGGTGCTGGCCATCGACCAGTGGTCGGCGCCGGAGACCGACATGAACAACGCCCGCGAGGACGGCGGGGCCAACCTCATCGAGGCCGCACGCGGATACCGCGGGCAGGGCGTGCGGGGTGAGGTGATGGACGGTGGCCTGCGCACCACGCACCAGGAGTTCCGGGCCCGGCCGCCGATCATCCACGGCTCCAACACCACCGACACCAGCCACGGCACCTCCACCTACGGCCAGATCTTCGCCCAGGGCGTGGTCGCGCTCAACCGCGGCATGGTGCCCGAGGCGCAAGGCATGATCGCCACCTACACCACCGTCACCGACCGGTACGCGCACACCGCCCAGCTGGTCAACCCGAGCCTGAACTTCCGCGCGGTCTTCCAGAGCAACAGCTGGGGCAGCGCGCTGACCACCGCGTACACCACCATCTCGGCCGACCTGGACCGGATCGTGTTCGACCACGACATCCTGATCTGCCAGTCGCAGAGCAACGCCGGCACGCGCAGCTCGCGCCCGCAGGCGTGGGCGAAGAACGTCGTCAGCGTGGGCGGGCAGTTCCACCGCAACACGTTGTCGCGGGCGGACGACGCGTGGAGCGGCGGTGCCTCGATCGGCCCGGCGGCCGACGGTCGCCTGAAGCCGGATCTGTCCAACTACTACGACCAGATCAACACCACATCGTCCACAAGCGACACTTCATACACCACATCGTTCGGGGGTACCAGTGGGGCCACGCCGATCACGTGCGGCAACTTCGGCCTGCTGTTCCAGATGTGGGCCGATGGCGTGTTCGAGGGAGGCCCGGGCCTCGGGCGTGACGTCTTCAACTCGCGGCCGCACGCCGCGACGGCCAAGGCGCTGATGATCAATCAGGCGAACCAGTACACCTTCAGCGGCACCACGGCCGACCTGACCCGGGTCCACCAGGGCTGGGGGACGGCGAGCGTGGGCAACCTCTACACCCAGGCGTCCGCCAACGGCTGGCGGCTGCCGGTCCTGGTCAACGAGACCGACCTGCTGACCGCGGGCGCTCGAAGGACCTACACCGTCACCACCGACGGCACGCAGCCGCTCAAGGCGACCCTGGTCTGGACCGACCCGGCCGGCTCGCCCAGCGCGGCCAAGGCACAGGTCAACGACCTGACGCTGCGGGTGGTCGCGCCCAACGGCACGGTTTACTTCGGTAACAACGGGTTGAACGCGGGCAACTGGTCGACCGCGGGCGGCGTCGCCAACACCGTCGACACCGTCGAGAACGTGTTCATTCAGAGCCCCATGCCGGGCACGTGGACCATCGAGGTATCGGCCACCACCATCGGCGCTGACGGCCACCGCGAGACCACCGCCACCGACGTCGACTACGCGCTCGTCGTCACGGCCAAGGTGGGCACCCCGCCGACGGGCTCGCCCACGTCCAGCCCCAGCCCGGCCCCGCGCCGGTTCACCAACGAGACCGACTTCCCGATCAACGACAACACCACGATCGAGAGCCCGATCACGGTGACCGGCGTTCCCGGCAACGCCCCGGCGACGCTCAAGGTCGAGGTGAACATCACCCACACCTTCATCGGGGACCTTGTCGTCACCCTCGTCGCCCCGGACGGCAGCCTCTATGTCCTGCACAACCGGACCGGCGGTAGCGCCGACAACATAGTGACCACCTATACGGTGAACGCCTCGACCGAAGTGGCCAACGGCACCTGGCGGCTGCGCGTCAGCGATCAGGCGAACATCGATGTGGGTACGCTCAATGTCTGGTCTTTGGTTTTCTAGAATCCTCTAGATAGGACTGGAACCGGTCCAGCATGAACGGCCAGCCCTCCGGCGACGCCAGCGCCTTGCGATAGTCGCCGCCGGAGGGTCCATGTTTGTCAAAGTCTCGATGCTCGAGCTCGATCCGGCCGTCGTTGAAGCGGACCTCGACCTCGCTCGCGCGGTCCGGGTCGGGCACGGGCTCCCGGCCCGGCCCGATCTGCCAGCTGAACACCAGCCGCCAGGGCGGATCCCACACCAGAACCCGTCCCCAGTCGCAGCGGAACCCGTGCGGCCCGATCTCGAAGCACATCCCGCCCGCGCCGGGTTCGATGCCGATGTCGACGAGCACCGATCGCCCGGACCAGGTGTACTCGGGCGGCCACCAGTTCCTCAGCCCGTCCGTGAACGCCTCGAACGCCCGATCCGCATCGGCGGCGATCTTCAGCTCGTGATGGATGATTTCCATTTGATACCTATACCCGCGCGACTAGGTCATGAACATTTGGTACTGCCGGGCTTCCAGCCGGTGCCCGGGATCCGGGACACCTTGCCACAAACGACGGGCGATCGGTAGACCCATTTGTACGCCGCATACCCGGTCACCTCGAAGGCGCGCCCGCCCGGCGCGGTGAGCATCATGCTGTGATTGTGCCCGTCGGCGAGGTAGGTCAACTCGATGCGGAACTTGCAGTACGGCCCGCGGGAGTTGGCGCGGAACAGCAGCGTGTTGCGCTCGCCCCGGGGCAGCCGCACTACCAGGTCGGTGAAGGCGGGCTTGCGCTTGGCGTCCACGTCGACCCGGACGAATATCGGCTCCTTGGCGTCGATGTCGGTGTCGTAGACGGTCTGCCCGACCGGGCCCTCGCTGACCATCTCCATCAGGTTGCCACCGGGCGCCGGCTCCGTGCACGCGCCCTCGACCACCGGGCGCAGGCCCACCACGAGCAGTTCCTTGCGCAGCCCGCCCTCCAGGACGATCTGCCACACCACGGAGCCCACCGCGACCGCGCCGTGGCCGGTGAGCCAGTCGGCGAACCGGTCGGACGGTCTCTCCAGGAAAGCTTTCACCTCGTTCTCGCTGAGCCCGGCGAGCGTCGCCGCCGGGATGACATAACCCACCGGGCCCAGCTCGGGGCCGGTCATCCAGGTCACGCTCACCACTTTGATCGGCTCGGGCGGATTGATCATTTCGAGCAGCGGTGTGGCGACATCGGTGGTCATCGCCACCACAACGGCCATCGTGACCGTGCCCGCGACCCCGGCCACCCAAAAGATAGGCTTGCGCAGCAACCTTTTCCCGCGTCGGAAAAGCGATGGAGCACGATGCATGCCCACGGCTCAACTATCGGACATCGACGCTTTTCGGCGCAAGCCCGCAAAATCGCGGCAACAATCGCCGCAACAATCGGGGCCCGCCGTGCGTGCCAATCAAGTGAACGAAGGTTTCGCCGAGTTTTCTACGCGGCCCACCGGCCCCGCCTTCGACCGGCATGTCGGCCCCGGCAGCGGCGCCGACCGCGTCTGGATCCGGATCGCCCAATAAGTAACGAAAACTGCCACCTCAGATAACGATGAGGCGGCAGTTTCGGCGAAACTGTTATCAGGGCGCCAGCGAGACCGTCGCGGAGGAGGAGACCTCGTTGACCGTGACGGTCAGGGTCACCGTGCCGGACCTGCGCAGCGCGGTGAGCCGGCCCGTCTCCGGGTCGAACCAGGCGTCGTGCCACGGCCTGATACCGAGCAACCCTCCGATGTGGAGGTTGGCCGACCCGGTCCAGTCGGCGCTGACCGGTAGCGCCACCGGCACCGTGCGCCCGCCCTGGGTCAGCGTTGCGGTCACGTCACCGGACTGTCCAAACCGGACGCTCTCCGGTGCCGCCACTGCGACAGTGTCAACCTGGGGCCGGATCTCGGCGCGCAGGCCGTCGGGCGAGACGCCGAACATGGTCCAGCCGAGGAAGCCGCCGCGCTCCGGCGGAGAGGCCGGGGCCTTGCCCGAGTTGCCGTTGATGAGATAGGGCACCCCATCGACGCGTGACGCGTGGAAGGTGCCCACGTGCGCGCCGATGTAACTGGCCTCCTTGCCGCTGCGCGCCTCGAACTCGGCCAGCCACTTCTCCACCAGCGCCGCCTCTTTGCGGTCGTTGAGCTGGCTGGCCTTGTTGGGCTCGGGGTCGCGCGGCGGGATGTGCCACAGCACCGCCACCGAGCCGACTGCCGGATCGGTGGCCGCCCCGTCAAGGGCCTGGCGCAGCCGCGCGATCTGGTCGAACCCGCCGCCGCGCAGCGTGCCGTCGGCCGAGTTCAGGGTCACGAACCGGGTTCCCTTGTGGTCGAAGGTCCGTTGCGTGTCACCGAAGACGGCGCGGAAGTTGGCGATCGGCGCGCCCATGATCTCGTGGTTGCCCGGCACATAGTAGTAGGGCAGCTCGCCCCCGAGCTCCTCGTCGAGGATCCGCTTGGCCAGAGCGAAGTCGGCCGGGAACGCGGTGTCCACGAAATCTCCGTTGATGACAAGGAAATCGGGGCGCTGCGCCTTGATCTCGCGCAGCGTCCGCCGGGCCGAGCGCACCAGATCGCTGTCCGGGTTGGCCGCCACGAACTGCGAGTCGGACATGACGGCAAAGCGCCACGGCGCCCCGTCGACGTTGCCGTCCGCGACCACGATTTTGTCGGTGAGGTTGGGCTCGACCGGCAGGTTCACCGACGGCGGCACCTTGGCCACGATCTCGTCGATGATGAGCTCGCTCTGGTACTGCGCGGCCGCGCGGATCTCAGGGGCATAAAATCTTCGGATCTTTACCGGGTACGCGATTCCCTGCGGCACATTGAAGGTGATCTGTTGCCAGCCGTTCCACGTGACGTTCGGGCCGCGCAGGACCTGCGCGGCGCCGTTGGCGTCGACCAGGTGCAGGCTCGGCCATTCGGCTTTGCCGTTGCCATGGATCCACATGGTGAACGCCTGTGGCTGGCCGGGAACGTCGATGAACACCGGCGGGTTGGCGTACGCGGCCCGGGTCACCGTGTGCTGGGCGAAGTTGGCCGACAGGCGCAGGCCCATGCCCACCTTGCCCTCGGCCGGGGCGACCGAGCCGACGATGTTGGTGGGAATGGAGTTGTAGAACCACTGGGCAGCGTCGTCGAAGTTGGCGACGACGATGTCCTCCAGGCCGATGGTGACGGCGATGACCGTCTTGGTCCCGCCGATCGAAGCCGTGATGAGGCCCGCGCCGACTGCCTTCTTCGCGGTGACCTTCAGCTGGCCGTCGGCGGAGGGCTCGACCGACATCAATGAGGTGTCGTACTCGAGCTTGAGGTCGCCGGGTTCGATGGGCGCGGAGCGGCCCTCGGCGTCGTAGCCCACGACCCCGAACGTGCCACTGGCATCCAGCCCGGCCAGGCCGACCTTCTTCGACGTGGCGTCGAGCCGGTTCAGCAGACCCAGCGCAGTCAGCTGGATGCTGCCGGTCGCTCCCTCCGAGAACGCGGTGACCGTCGTGGTGCCTGGCAGGAACGCCCGGAACACGCCCTGCGAGTTCACCAGCCCGTGCTGCGCCGGTGTCGCCCGCCAGTGCGCGGTACCCTCGGCCGGCCCATAGGTCTCGTCGTAGCCGGCGGCGGTCAGCTTGCGGGTTAGGCCCGGGAACACCCGGTCCGGCCGCCCGCCCTTCACCGGGCTCAGTCCCGGCGCGCGCAACGGATCGATGGCGGTCTCCACCCAGTAACCGCGCAGGTTGCCGCTCCCGGCCGGAGCGAAGATGGCCAGGCCGTTGGGGACGGACCTCTCGCCGCCATCTGATGGCTGATTTTCCACTTGTACCGCGTCACTGCCCGGCTCGCGGGCGAGCATCGTGGAGGAGCCGCCGCCGTCGAGGTTCAGCGCGTGGTAAGCACCCAGCTCGGCCATCATCGTGCCCAGCTCGGTCAGGGTGACGCCGCGGCTGTCGGCCTGGCGCCCGTCCACGGTCAGCAGGAACATCTTGCGGCCGTCGGCGGAGAAGCCGACCGCGGTGCGCGGGTGCATCGCCGGGTCGCCGTTGGGCTGCGGCACGCCGTCGCGGACGAGCACGACGTTGCCGCCCACGGCGGCCCTCAGGTTGCTGCCATCGCCGGCCTTAGGGCGGTAGGCGATGTCGACCCGGATCCCGACGGCTAGCGCCGCAAGCGAAGCCGCCGCCGAGTCCCGACCCAGCAGGATCGACGTCCCGGCGGGGATCGGTCCGGTCCCGGCAACGTTCGCCACCGACGTCACGGCACCGTCCACAATGGTCACTTCGGTGACCTGAGCCGCGCCCTCCACCGCACGAGCACGGTTGTAGCTGCCCCACTGTGGAGTGAACAGCCCAATTCCGTTGGCCTGAATGAGGTTGTTGAACTGGGTGAGCGTGATCGGGGTGCCGCCCTCCGGCGTGGCAGTGCCCTCGAAGTACACCGAAAGCACCTTGCCCAGGCCCTCGGCGGTGATACCGACGGCGTTGTTGTGCCCGCTCACCGGCGACTGGATCAGCTGTCCATTCTGGATGCCGATGCCCTGGGCGGCGCTGGAGTTGTTGATGTCGAAGAAGTCCCCGTTGACGGCGGCGACCGCGTGGGCGCGGCCCGCCGGGCCGGACAGCGGCTCCGGTGTAGACACCGCGCCGGAGTAGAGGTAGTCCACCGAGGCGCTGTTCGGCCCGGCGGACAGGTCGGTGCTGAGCGCGTCGGCGCGCAGCCATCCGGCCGCGTCGATCCGGTCGAAGGAGGTCAGGGTGACGCCGGGGGCAACCGGCCGGGTCTTGGTGTCGGTCTCGATGACAGGCGGCGGCAGTGTTTCCAGCGTTTCAACCGCCGCGGAGGGGGCGGCCGAGGCGGGTACCACCACGAGCGGCAGCATCAGGCTCAGGACGGCGAGTTTGTTGCGCATGAAGCGAGTTAATCGAACACGGATAGGAGTTTCAAGATGTAAAAAGTTAACGAAGGAAAACTTCGAGTTCGCGCCGATGGATAATCAACCTATGAGCAGTCCATATGCGCAGCAGGGCTTCCGGGTCCGGTTTGACTGGGGACCGGCCGGGGCGGGGGAGATCGGCGGCGACGCCCGGTTCGTAACGGTGATCGACGTATTGTCATTCACCACCGCGCTGACCGTGGCGGTGGAGCGGGGCATCGATGTGTATCCATACCGCTGGCGGGACGAGTCGGCGGTCGAGTATGCCCGCACCCGCGACGCCCTCCTCGCCGTGGGACGCTCCGAAGCGGACGGACCGGGTCGGGTGAGCCTGTCACCGGCGACGATCCTTCGCGCCCAAGGCATCCGGCGGATCGTCCTTCCTTCGCCCAACGGTTCGACCATAGCCCAGGGGCTGGCGGCCCGGGGAGCCACGGTCGTCGGCGTGTCCCTGCGCAACGCCCAGGCCGCCGCCCGTTGGGTTGCCAACGCCTTGGGCCCCAACGATGTCGTGGCGGTCATCGCCTCGGGTGAGCGGTGGAAACCGGACGGTTCCCTGCGCCCGGCATTGGAGGACCTGTGGGGCGCCGGCGCCTTCCTCAAGTCGCTGGAACTGCCCGGCTCGCCCGAGGCGGAGGCAGCGATCGCTGCTTGGGACAGGTTCGGCGGCCGCCCGCCCCTGGCCGACTGCGCCAGTGGCCGCGAGCTCATCGCCTACGGCTACCCCGAGGACGTGGAGGTGGCGGCCGAGGTGGGCGCGAGCGAGGCGGTCCCGGTGCTCACCGGCGAGGCTTTCACCGCAGCCGCTTGACCATCACCGTGGAAACTCAACGGTATCCTATGGTGTGGCTTACGATCTGCTGAGTGACTTACTGGCCCTGACCGTGCCGCACGAGGACATCGACGAGTTGCTCGCGCTGTCGCGCACCATCGACCGGAGCCTGCTCGAGCCCCATGTCTCGTCCCTGGTCGAGCACATGGGCTCGTTCGACCGTCCGCCCAGGTTCGACAAGCTGCCCGATCAGCACCCGCTCTTCTACGTGCTGGTGTTCCTGGAGATGCTGCCACACGTGCGCGAATACCATCGCGCCCATGACATCCCGGCGACCGACTCGCGCGTGATCCTGGCCGACCTCGGGCGCCAGCTGGCCTGGCACAGGCGGCGTTTCGGCGCGCCCGGCATCAACCGACCGTACTGGCTCAACTTCTCCTTCCGCGGGATGATCTATCAGTTGGGGCGGTTGCAGTTTGAACGGGTACCCTACAAAGAAAGTCTGGCGCTGTCGCTGCATATCCCCGAATTCTGTGGTCCGCTTTCGCCCGAGGCGGTCGACGACTCACTCGACCGGGCGCGTCACTTCTTCGCCTGTCATTTTCCTTCCGAGCATTACGAATTCGCCGTCTGCCACTCGTGGCTGCTGTGCCCGCAGCTCGGCGAGCACCTGCCAGCCGAGTCAAACATCATGCGCTTCCAGGCTCGCTTCACGCTGGCCGAAACGGGCGAGCACAACGACAGCTTCCTGAAGTTCGTCGAGCCCGGCACCCGCCTACGCTCCATTGTGGAGGATCGCATCGCGCACGGCGAGTCGTGGCTTGTGGGATCAGGGTTCTTCCCGCTTGACGGGCAACCCTCGCATTAGGACAGTCAGCGCCGCCACCGGTTCGAAGTCCCGCACCGGGCTGGCGAGCTGGGCGCTGAGCCACGGTGATCGTTGTTGCGCTCGCAGTGGGATCTTGGCGGTTCCGCACCGTGAGCGCCACAACGATCAACGCCGCGCCGCTGCCGGAGCCGTCAGAAAGAGAACCCGCCCGGCCGCTGGTTGCGGTCGGCGATGAGCCCGGCGAGGGTGGAGACGGCGATCTCCGCCGGGGCCTTCGAGCCGATGTTCAGGCCGATCGGGCGGTGCACGCGGGCGATTTCGGCGTCGGCGACGCCGAGGGCCTGCAACGCCGGGATGTGTTGTGCCGCATGGCGGGGGCTGCCCATGACGCCGATCCAGCGGGCACTCGTCTCCAGGGCCGCCTTGAGGACGTCGCCCAGCTCGGCGCGGTCGTGGTCGGTCACGACGATGTCGGCGTCGGTGGTGGCGAAGGACGGGTCGACGGTGCTCGCCAGCTCTGCGCCGCCAAGGGACTCGGCGCGCGACATGTCGGGTTCGACCAGCACGCACCGGAAGCCGAGATCACGTCCAAAGTGGAGCAAATGGGTGGCGACCGGGGAGGCGAAGACCGCGACCAGGGTGCGGGCGCCCAGCTCGGGTGGGATCTCACCGGCGGCCATGGCGCAAGCGGGTTCGGTGTGCATATCCGGAGTCTAGTATCGAGCACTTTTGCTCGGCTCAGCAAAAGTCAATAACGAACATGAAGAAGTTATGGACTTGATGTTGGAAAGCTCGTAACCTGTGCGACACACCTCCGTCGCAACGGGAGCGTTCGAATGAGTCCATTGCACGTGCGAGTCTTACGGGCCCTGCGTGACGACGGCCCGCTCTCGCGGGCCGAGCTGGCCGACCGGCTCGGCATCCCTAGACCTCGGCTGCTGACCGAGCTTGACCGGCTGCTGGCCGCGGGCATGCTCGCCGAGGCAGGGCCGGCCGAGTCCCGCGGTGGCCGGCGTTCCACGCTGGTGGAGTTGAACCCGAGGCTGCGCTTCGCCGCGGTCGACCTGGGCGCCACGTCCATCGATGTGGAGGTGGTCGACGCAAGGTTGGAACCCGTTGCGGCATATAGCGAACCGGCCGACATCCGGGTGGGCCCCAAGGCGATCCTGGCGCGCGTCAACGAGCTGCTCGGCAAGGCCAAGGTGGAGGGCGTCTATGAGCGGCTCGACGCCATCGGCATCGGGGTGCCCGGGCCGGTCAGCTTCCGGGACGGCATACCGGTGTCGCCTCCCATCATGCCCGGCTGGGACCGGTTCCCGGTGCGCGAGCTGCTCAGCCGGGAGCACGTCTGTCCCGCGGTGGTGGACAATGACGTCAACATCATGGCGATCGGTGAGCACCACAGCGGCGTGGCCAACACCGTTGACGACTTCCTGTTCGTGAAGATCGGGACCGGCGTCGGCTGCGGCATCCATCTCAATGGTGAGGTGTATCGAGGTAACGACGGGTGCGCGGGCGACATTGGACATATACAGGTCGACGCCCACGGTCCGGTCTGCTCATGCGGCAACGTCGGCTGCCTCGAGGCGATCTTCAGTGGCGCGGCCCTGGCGACCCTGGCCCAGACCGCGGCTACCGCGGGCAAGTCGCAAGCGCTTGAGGAGCGCCTCAACACCAACGGGGTAGTTACGGCGCTCGATGTGGCGGTCGGCGCGATCGAGGGGGACGTCACTTGCATCCAGATGATTCGTGAGGGCGGGCGGCGGGTGGGCGGGGTCCTCGCCGGGTTGGTCAGCTTCGCCAACCCGTCGATGATCGTCATCGGGGGAGGGCTGGCGCAGCTGGGCCACATCCTGCTCGCCGAGATCCGCAGTGTCGTTTATAGACGGTCGTTGCCATTGGCGACGGGGAACTTGCCGATCGTGCTGTCGGAGCTGGGGCCGCGGGCCGGCGTGGCCGGGGCGGCGGTGCTCGCCAGCGAGATCACCTTCGAGCAGGCGTCATGAGCGAGACGATCCTCCAGCTGAACGGGGTGGTGAAGGAGTTCCCCGGGGTGCGGGCGCTCGACGGGGTGGAGCTTGAGGTGAGGCGGGGTGAGGTGCACTGCCTACTGGGCCAGAACGGCGCGGGAAAATCGACCCTCATCAAGGTGCTCGCGGGTGTGCACCGGCCGGACGCGGGTGAGATCGAGTGGCTGGGCGACCAGGTCGAGTTCCACACACCGCAGGCGGCGATGAAGGCGGGCATCGCCACCATCTACCAGGAGCTGGATCTGGTGGACGAGATGAGCGTGGCCGAGAACGTCCTACTTGGACACGAGCCGAAACGGTTCGGCTTTGTCCAAACCGGAGCGGCGGTTCGGGGTACCAAGGAAATTTTGAAAAAACTGGGACATGAGGAGTTGCTGCCGGATCGGAGAGTCGGGGATCTGCCGGCGGCGGGCAAGCAGATCGTCAGCATGGCCCGGGCGCTGTCGCGCGCGGCACAACTCATCATCATGGATGAGCCGAGCGCCGTACTCAGCCACGACGAGGTGTTGAACCTGTTTCGCATCATCCGGGGTTTCACGGCGGGCGGGATAGCGGTCATCTACATCTCGCACCGGCTGGAGGAGATCCGCGAGATCGGCGACCGCGTCACGGTGCTCAAGGACGGCCGCACCTCGGCCGTGAACCTCGACGCGAAGTCCACCCCCACAAGGGAACTCGTGCGTAATATGACCGGGCGGAACATCGAGTACGTGTTCCCGCAACGGGAGCCGAGCATCGGTGAGCCCCTGCTGGAGGTGAAGGAGCTGTCCCGCAAGGGCGAGTTCGAGGACGTCTCGCTGACCGTCCATAGTGGAGAGATTGTCGGCATCGCGGGTCTGGTGGGATCGGGGAGATCGGAGCTGCTGGAGACGATCTTCGGCGCGCGCAAGGCCGACGCCGGCGAGGTCACGATGCGGGGGAAGGCGCTGCACGGGATCCAGGGCGCCGTCCGATCAGGACTCGGCCTGGCGCCGGAGGAACGCAAGGGCCAGGCGCTCATCATGGGCGAGCCGATCTACCGCAACATGACGCTGTCCACCTTCGCGGAGATGGCGAAGGCGGGATTCACCGCGCGGCAGCGGGAACGCAGCCTCGCCAAAAAACAGGCGGAGCGGCTCGAGCTGCGGCCGTCCGATGTGGAGCGTGAGGTGAGCACGCTGTCCGGCGGCAACCAGCAGAAGGTCGTGGTTGGACGGTGGCTGATCGGTGACACGAGACTGCTTCTGCTCGACGAGCCGACGCGTGGCGTGGACGTGGGGGCCAGAAGCGAGCTGTACCAGGTGATCGCGACCCTCGCCGCAAGTGGGGTCGGTGTGTTGATGGTTTCCAGTGAGGTGCCCGAGGTGCTGGGCCTGTCCGACAGGGTGCTGGTGATGAAGGAGGGCCGGATGATCCGGCAGGCGCAAGCCAATGAGCTCAGTGAGGAAGACATCCTGGATCTGGTGATCTCGTGAAGCGAAATATCGCCCTTCTGGTGGTGCTGGCGTTGCTTTTCGGCATCGGCGCGGTGATCCGACCCGACCTTTACAGCGACCCCGCGTGGGTCGTCAACAACACCTGGGTGATTCTTCAGCAGGCGGCCGCGATCGGCGTGGTGACGATCGGCATGACCTTCGTCATCATCGGCGGCGGCATCGACCTGTCGGTGGGTGCGCTGATCGCCCTCGCCGGGGTTTGGTCGACAACGGTTGCCACGCAAGCGTTCGGCGCGGGCGGCATGATCTTCTGCGCCCTGGCGGTGGGGCTGGGCGCGGGGCTCGTCAACGGCGGGCTCATCGCTTACGGGCGCTTGGTGCCGTTCATCGCGACGCTCGCGATGCTAGTCGCGGCAAGGGGTCTGGCCGCGCAGATCTCGGGGAAGCAGACCCAGGTATCCGGAAACGAGTTCATCAATTCGATCGCTAGGACGAGACCACTTGGCATCCCGATGCTGGTGCTGATCCTGGCCGCGGTGGCGGGGGCCGCATGGGTTCTGTTGAACCGCACCACTTTTGGCCGCCGCACCGTCGCCATCGGCGGCAACGCGGAGGCAGCGAGACTGGCGGGCATCAACGTCCGCCGGCACACGATGTTGCTCTATGCCCTCTCCGGCATCTGCTGCGGCATCGCGGCGATCATGCTCACCTCGCTGGCGACCTCGTCGCAGGCGGCCGCGGCCGAGCTTTACGAGCTCGACGCGATCGCCGCCGCCATCATCGGCGGCACGCTGCTCACCGGCGGCCGGGGCACGATCGTCGGCTCACTCATCGGTGTCGTCGTCTTCTCGACGATCACCAATCTCTTCGCAATAGCGAACCTCGCTACGGAGGTTCAGAACATGGTCAAAGGCGGCATCATCGTGCTCGCCGTGCTCGTCCAACACGGAGGTTTCCATGAATCGACGCTTAGTGCTTGGCGGCGCCTTGCTGGGCGCGGCAGCCGGCTTGAGCGCAGCGTGCACCAGTAACGAGAAGACACCCGACGCGCAGACCAAAGGCGCGGACGGCAACAACCCCAATGCCCAGCCGGGCAAGAAGGTCACCATCGGGTTCTCGGCCCCGGCCGCGGACCACGGATGGATCGCGGCCATCACCAACAACGCCAAGGCACAGGCAGCGCAGTACTCCGACGTGACGCTCAAAACCGTTGAGGCGGGCAAGGACGCGGCGGCGCAACGGGCCGCGCTCGAGACCCTCATCGCCGAGAAGCCCGACGTCATCGTGCTGCTGCCGCATGACGGCAAGGAGCTCAACGCCTTCGGGCTCAAGGCGATGGAGGCGGGAATCCCGGTGGTCAACCTCGACCGGGCCTTCCCCGACGCCCTCGCCTACCGCACCCAGATCAAGGGCGACAACTACGGCATGGGGGTCGCGGCCGGTCACTACATCGGCAAGGCCATGAAGACCAAGGGAACCACCGCACCCGTCATCGGTGAGATCGCCGGCATGGACGAGCTGGAGCTGACCCAGGAGCGCAGCGCCGGCTTCAAGGCGGCCCTTGCCACCTATGGGTTCAGCATCGCCAACCGACGGGCGGCGCGGTTCACCGCCGACACCGGGCAGAAGGAGGCGCAGAACCTGCTGCAGGCACTGCCCAAAATGGACGCTCTGTGGAACCACGACGACGACCAGGGCATCGGTGTGCTGGCGGCGATCCAGACCGCCAACCGCAGCGAGTTCCTGATGGTCGGCGGCGCCGGTTCCAAGGCCGCGATCGAGGCGATCCAGGGCGACAAGTCGGTGTTGAAGGCGACGGTAACCTACAGCCCATCGATGGCCTCGTCGGCGATCTCGCTGGCGCGCCTGATCGGGCAGAGCAAGGGCATGGCCGATCTGGTGGAGCTACAGGTCCCCAAGGAGATCATCCTGGCCTCGGAGACCATCACCAAGGACAACGCCGCCAACTATCTGAAGCTAGGGTTCTGAAATGACATCTCGGCGGACTGATCTTCGGGTGGGCATGGTCGGGTATGCGTTCATGGGCGCCGCGCACTCCCAGGCCTGGCGGACCGTCAACAGCTTCTTCGATTTGCCTTTGCGGGTACGCATGACGGCGATCTGCGGCCGCACCGCGGACGCGGTCGAGGCGGCGGCGGCGAAACTGGGATGGGAGAGCGCCACGACCGACTGGCGCGAGCTCATCGCCCGTGATGACATCGACGTCATCGACGTTTGCACGCCCGGGGACAGCCACGCCGAGATCACCATTGCGGCGCTGCGGGCCGGAAAGCATGTGCTGTGCGAGAAACC
>Ga0075418_10001564_pt1 | contig 26035 bp, 20 predicted proteins | sample SoiMetdeltSBSDD2_FD_81776 | JGI IMG/M metagenome (GOLD analysis project Ga0075418, IMG submission 81776) | Bulk soil microbial communities from a Populus tree surrounding site in Tennessee, USA - Soil MetaG P. deltoides SBSDD2 | ecosystem: Environmental > Terrestrial > Soil > Tree plantation...
CGGCTTTCGCTGCATGCTCGTGGGCGCTTCCTATTCGCTGGCGGTGACCCAACGGACCTGTCCGGCGACTGTTAGTCGTCGACCGTAGTGGGCATTTCACCGTCGCACTGCACAGCCCTCGGGGGTACTTGTCCACCAGTTGGGAGAGGATTGTGAACGTCGTACGCAACGCCGCGCGATGGCGCGTGCCGGCCGCCCTGGTGAGTGGGGGATCCCTTGCTCTGCTCGGCGGAGTGGTTGCCATCGCCGCCCCTGGCGGCACCACCGGAACATCGCCGGCGGCCGCCGTCGAGGCCGGTCCCTCGTCGGACCCGGCGGGAAACAACGGGGTCATCAAGATCGAGGACGAGAACATCGATGACATCCCGCAGAACGATCCGCACGTGGGCTGCGTGTTCAACGTCGAGTTCTACAACTACGACAAGGGTCCGTACACCGCGCGGGTGACGTTCGAGGCCCAGGCGCCCACCGACGGCGAGGTGGTTGCGACGGGCAACCTAACACCGTTCATCGGCGAGGACAGCGCCGGCGGCGGCACGGACCTGGACGCCCGCGAGTCCTACACCCTCTCGTTCACCAGCCCTGCGCACCCGCAGCAGGGCCATCACGTGAAGCTGACCATCCACGCCCAGGGCTCGATCGGCAACGACGTCAAGCACAAGGTCTTCTGGGTCGAAGGCTGTGCACCGACACCGACGCCGACACCGAGCCCAACACCCACCGAGTCCCCCACCCAGACGCCGACCGAGTCGCCGACCGAGTCGCCGACCGAGACCCCGACCGAGTCACCGACCCAGTCCCCGACCCAGTCACCGACCCAGTCCCCGACCCAGACGCCGACCGAGTCGCCAACGGAGACCCCGACCGAGTCACCGACCCAGTCCCCCACCGAGTCGCCAACGGAGACGCCGACCGAATCTCCGACCGAGTCGCCGACCGAGTCGCCGACGGAGACCCCGACTGAGTCGCCGACCGAGACCCCGACCGAAACGCCAACCGAAACGCCAACCGAGACGCCGACCGAGTCGCCAACGGAGACTCCGACCGAGTCACCGACCCAGTCCCCGACCCAGTCACCGACCCAGTCCCCGACCGGGTCGCCGACTGCGGGGCCGTCGACGACGCCGCCGGGGGCGCAGCCAACGGCGTCGAGTTCGAAGCCGGTGGGTGTGCCGACGGCCGTCGACGCCGGCCTGGCCTCGACCGGTGCCAACGAGGACTCGCACACCGGCGCGCCGATCCTCGGTGCGGGCCTGCTGGCAATAGGCGGCCTGATGATCGGCTCGGGTGCATTCCTGGCCCTGCGGCGTCGTGGGATGCACAGCGCCTGAGATAGATGAGCAATCACCGGCGCCATCGCCGCGGCCGGCCGACCTCACTGCGGTGGGGTGGGCCGGTCGTGGCGGCCGGCGTCGTGGCTGCCGTCGTCGGCGCATGGATAACACTCGGCGGCCGTACCGACGGCGTCGACGCCACGACCACCGACGTACCCCGTCCGACACCAACGGTCGCCGCACCGACTCGTCCACCCAGTCCACCACTCGCCTCGCGGACTCCACGTAAACCCAAACCGACAACCACACCGACCGCGCCGAAGAAACCCACAACCACCCGGCGAGCCACTGCGGGGGCGGGCCGGCCGGAACGGATCTCGCTGCCGCAGCTGGGTGTATCGGCGCCAGTAACGCCGATCCGCGCCGACCACGGCTCCCTTACACCACGACCCGATCCGCGCGTCGTCGGCTGGTGGTCCGGCGGCGCCCGACCCGGCTCAACGGTCGGATCCGCCATCATCAGCGGGCACACCATCCACGACGGTGGCGGCGCCTTCGACAACCTCGAGGACCTGCGCGTCGGCGCCACCGTCGTCATCACGACGACCAGCGGCCGGATCACCTACGCCGCCAGCTCCGTCACCAACTACCCCAAACAGTCGCTCGCCGGCCAGGCCGCACAGGTCTTCGACCAGACCCGCCCCGGGACGGCTCGTACTCGTCACCTGCGAGGACTGGAACGGCCAGACATACCTCAGCAACGTCGTCGTCACCGCCCAACCCATCCACTAACCCGGCACGCACCATCACGCGTCGGCCGCTCAAGCACCCGCGGCAGCGACGGGCTGCCCCAGTGGGTGCTGATCTCGTCTGGCCACGGGCGGCGTGGTCCTGCGGGTTCAGGAGCTTGCCGATTTCGGCGGCCTGGTCGCTTTTTCAGTTTTGACGGTGCGGCCGACGACTTCGAGTCCTTGCCTCGGTACCGGCCGACGACTCGCACCTCGGGCATTCCTTGTCGTCAGCGGCGGCTCCGCGCTTGCCGAGACCTGTACGCGCGATCATCACCGCACTGGTCACCACCCAGGTCCCAGGGAGACGGACGGCCGTCTCGCGGCCCAGCTGGTTGACCTACAACACGTTTACTGTTGTCGCTGCGGATCAGCAGGTTCCGGTGCCGGTTGCCGCGGCGACCGATGACGTCGGATGGGTCCGCCGGCGCGGGCCGATGGCTCCCCCCGGCCTCGGCCCGCAGTCGCAATGTTGACCGGCCTTTCCCGCCACCACGGGCCGCGACCGCACTCGTCTGTGCTCGGCTCGTTCGTGGGAGGGGGCGCCGGAGTGGATTTTGACGGACGCGCCCTCACCAGACTCGATTAGGGCGTAGCCCCTTGGAGCCTTCTTGGTGGACGCTCTTATGCGTGGCGCACGCGCGGGACGGCCTGTTGACCCTGTTCCTCGGCGGCGACGTGATGCTCGGCCGCGGAGTGGATCAGATCCTGCCCAACCCTGGTGACCCGGCGCTGCGCGAGCGCTTCGTGGGGGATGCGCGGGTCTACATCGAACTGGCGGAGGCTGCGAACGGCCGCATCCCTCGCCCGGTCGACTTCGCCTGGCCCTGGGGAGACGCCCTGGCGGCGCTGGACGAGGCTGCGCCGGACGTCCGGGTCGTGAACCTGGAGACCAGCGTCACCCGAGCCGGCGACTTCGCCCCGGGCAAGGCCGTGCACTACCGGATGAGCCCGGCCAACCTCGGCTGCCTGGCCGTGGCCCGCCCGGACGCGTGCGCGCTGGCGAACAACCACGTCCTCGACTTCGGCAACCCCGGGCTTGAGGAGACCCTCGCCGCGCTGGCCGGCACGGGCCTGTCGGCAGCCGGTGCCGGCCTGACCATGACCCAGGCCCGGCAGCCGGTGGCCGTGCCCGTCGAAGGGCGTGGGCGGGTGCTGGTCTTCGCGTTCGGGATGGTGTCCAGCGGGATCCCCCCAGGATGGGCGGCGACCGACGAGCGGCCCGGCGTCCACCTCGTGCCCGCGCCATCAGCGGCCGCGGCCGAGCAGATCGCCGAGTCGGTGCGGCAGGCCAAGGAGCCCGGCGACGTCGCGGTCGCCTCCATCCATTGGGGATCCAACTGGGGCTACGACGTCGTCCGTGACCAGGTCCGGTTCGCGCACCAGTTGATCGACGGCGGCATCGACGTCGTTCACGGGCATTCGTCGCATCATCCGCGCCCGATCGAGGTGTACCGCGACCGGCTCATCCTCTACGGCTGTGGCGACCTGATCGACGACTACGAGGGCATCCACGGCCACGACGAGTACCGCGACGACCTGCGGCTGCTGTACCTGGTGTCGCTGGAGAGTTCGGTGGAGCGGGACACCGGGGCGCTGGCCGGTCTCCGGATGGCGCCGTTGCAGCCCAGGCAGATGCGCCTCCGTCACGCCTCCCGCCCCGATTGCGAGTGGCTCGCCGAGGTCATCAGCCGCGTCAGCCGCCGCTTCGGCACCCGCGTCGATGCGCTCTCGGACGGCACGCTCGCTCTGCGGCGATCGTGAGCGGCCAAGGGCTCACGCCGGCCGTCAGGCGGGCGGACTGGATCAGGGCTCCGAGGAGGCTGGCGACGGCGGCCGTCGAGAGCACCGCGCGGACGGTGCTCCACCGGACGCAGGCCGCCTCGAACTGGGCCCGCACCGCTGCCGCATCGTCGATCCGCCACCTCTCCGGCCGCCTCGATGGCGTTGAGCGGGATGTTGATGACCCTGGTGATGACCAGCACCAGCACGTACAGCGCCAGGCCGGCCAGGATCCACCACAACGCCGGCCGTAGGTCCGCCCTCAGGTGCAGCACCGCCGCCAGCGCGGTCAGCACCAGCGCGCCGAGGAAGCAGGCCAGGACCAGCCACCGGCCGCGCGCTCATCGTCTTCAGCGAACCATGCTTGGCCAGAGTCCTAGTCATGCCGACGACCTCGTCTCCTCGCAACAGGCTGAGGGTTCCGGCGACGCGACGACAGCTCCGAGGCGCTGCTGCTGCCTCCAACGTGGGTGCGCGGTCGAGTCATCGCCGGCATGGCCGGATGTCGGGTGAGCGACGTGCGGGCCGGATCGTTGGGGACTGATCGGCATGCGGTCTGGCCCGGATGTCGCGTCACTGGTCACGTCGGCCCAGGGAGTGCGGCAGCGACGAATGGGACGAGTAGAGGGGCTCCGGGCGAGATGGCCGGAGTGCGCCACCTGAGTACCGCGAACGACTCGTCCGATCGGCCGCAAGTCCTCCGGCTGCCGCTGCTCGTGCCGGTCGGCTCGCACGTCGGTGCGCGATCAGCTGGAGACCGAGCACCGACTCGCTGTCGCGCAGCGACTCATCGTCGAGGTAGCGGTACAGGTAAGGGACCTGCGCGAGCGAGGTCAGCGTGAAGCGCCGCGAGATGGCATCGACCATCGCGGATCCGGTGTGGAACTTGCCGTGCTTGTCCCGCCAGCGCTGCAGGGAGCCCGGCGAGGCGAAGAAGCGGTCCGCCATCGCGCTGTCGGCATTCTCATGAGCGAACTCGTCGACCAGCAGTCGACCACCGGGCTTCAGCAGGGCACGGGTCGCGTCGAGCGCCGCACCGAGGCTGTGCACATGATGCAGCGACAACACGAAGACGACGGCGTCGTACGGCCGGTCGCGGAACGCGCAGATATCGGCGATCCGCACCCCGGACCGCGCCAGCGCCGGGTCGATGTCGATCGCGGTGACCTCGTACCCGCGGGCCCGGAGCCGATCGGCGAGCGCACCGTTGCCGCAGCCAGCATCGAGCACCCGAACTGGAGCCGGAGGGAGGTTGCTGGTGATGAAGTCCATGCATCCACCGTGCGGCCCGCGAGCCATAAGTACCACTGCAGATTAGACAGACAAGGTATACGCTGTATGCATGCTTGAGACCTGGTCGCTACGGGTGCTGGTCGAGGTCGCCGACCGCGGCTCGTTCTCCGCGGCGGCCGATGCGCTGACGATGACCCAACCCGCGGTCTCACGCCAGATCGCCTCACTGGAACACAAAGTCGGGGTCGCACTGTTCCGCAGAGTCCCGCGAGGAGTCGCTCCGACAGCCGCGGGTGTCGTGGCCATCCAGGAGGCGCGCTCGCTCCTCGGCCGGCTGGCAGGCCTGGAGGCCCGACTCGGAGCTTTCGCGGACCTCCGCACCGGTCACGTCCGGCTGTCGGCCTTCCCCAGCGCCAACACCGAGTTCGTCCCCGAGGCGATCCGGCGATTCAGCGATCTGTACCCCGGCGTCGAGGTCAGCCTGGTGCGCGCCGGCGTCGACGAGATCCGCTCCGGCGGCGTCGACGTCGCGCTGGTCACCGACTGGGACACCATCGACAACGACGTGGACCTGGTGCCGCTGCTCGAGGAGGAGCATCGCGTGGCGCTCCCGACCACGCACCCACTCGCAGGCCGAACCACCGTCTCGCTGCGCGAGCTGCGCGGCGCGACCTGGATCGAGGGCAGCCACCCCGACTGCCTGGGACCCCTGGAAAAGCTCGAGAAAGCGCTCGGCGGCCCGCCCCGCATCGGCTTCACCTGCGACGACTGGACCGGGAAGCAGGCACTGGTCGCGGCCGGGATGGGCATCACCATCATGTCCACACTCGCAGCCACAGCCGTACGCCCCGACATCACCCTGCGACCCACCTCCCCCGCCCTACCCCGACGACGAGTCCTTGCCGCCGTAGCACCCCAAGACACCCGAACCGCGGCAGTCAGCGCAGTCCTGTCGGTCCTCACCTCGCTCGCCGCCCGCTACCACTAAGCCCGAGCGGCCGATGCGGCGAGCGGCCACTGGATGCTGATGGCAGCGCTCGGCGGGTCCCGTCAGAGCCACCTCGGGCCCGGGCCCATCCTCGCGGGTGGGCTCAATCCGGGGCGCGCCGCGGGATGAGATGCAGGCCGGGCGCGTTGTCGGGCGCCGCCGCCGGGAGGTCTGCCACGAGCTCGGTCAGCAGTGGGTTGTAGCGCGCCTCGCTGCGCAGGATCGGCCGGCCGGCCGCGTCCGAGGTCGTGCGTTCGACGTGCAGCAGCGGCGCGCCCTTCGGCACCCCGAGCAGCCGCGCGTCCTCCTTGGACGCGCCGACTGCGGTGATCGTTTCGGAGGCGCCGCCCAGCTCGACGCCGAGCTGCTCGGACAGTGGGCGGCGCTCCAGCGCCCGGGGGGACAGGCCGGCGGCGAGATCCGCCCGGACCCAGACGGTCGCCGTGGCGAACGGCCGCCCGTCCACCCGGTCGATTCGGGTCACCTCCAGCACGGAGTCCGTCGCCAGCACGTCGACCAGCGCCGGCGGGGCCTCGCGAAACGCGAATCGCACCAGCTCGCGGCTGGGTTTCCGGCCCGCGGCCCGGATCTGGCGCTCGATCGTGGTCAGGTCGCGCAGCGACTGGCGCAGCGGCGCGTCGACGACGTACCAGCCGAAGCCTTGGCGGCTATCGACGATGCCGTCCTGCTTGAGCTGTGCGAGCGCCTTGCGGATGGTCACGCGGCTGGCGCCGTGCTCGTCGGCGAGCTCGGCCTCCGATGGCAACAGATCGCCGTGGGCGACCTGGCCGTCGGCGACCAGCCGGCGCAGCTCGGCGGCGATGCGCAGGTACTGCAGCTCCCGGGGCATGTGGCGAACCATACTCGACAAGTAGCATACAAGTCTGATACAAGTAGATCTCATGAAGGTGGCGATCCTCGATGACTGGTTCGACACGCTGCGCACGCTGCCGTGCTTTGCGAAGCTCGCCGGCCACTCGGTGACCGTGTTCACCGACCACGTGCAGGACGTCGACGTGCTCGCCGAGCGGCTCGCCGGCTTCGACGCGCTGGTGCTGATCCGCGAGCGAACCGAGATCCGGACCGCGCTGCTGGAGCGCCTCCCGAACCTGAACCTGATCAGCCAGCGCAGCGTATATCCACATATTGACGTCGATACCTGCACGCGGCTGGGCATCACGGTGTGCTCCGACCTGCACGCCGGCACGCCCTCCTACGCCACGGCCGAGCTGACCTGGGCGCTGGTGCTCGCCGCGACGCGCCAGATCCCGCGGCAGGTCGCGTCGCTGAAGGCCGGCACCTGGCAGGCCGGCGTCGGTACGACGCTGCGCGGCAAGACGCTCGGCATCTACGGATACGGCCGGATCGGCCAGGTCGTGGCCGGCTACGGCGCCGCGTTTGGGATGGACGTCGTGGCCTGGGCGCGGCCGGACTCGCTGTCCCGCGCCCGCGCCGATGGGCTGACCGTCGCGGACAGCGTCGAGAGCTTCTTCCGGACCTGCGACGTGGTCTCGCTGCACATGCGCCTCGTCCCGGCGACCAGGGGCATCGTCACCGCCGAGGACCTCGGACGGATGAAGCCGACGGCCCTGCTGGTCAACACCAGCCGCGCCGGGCTGATCGAACCCGGCGCCCTGGTCGCGGCGCTGCGGGCCGGCCGACCGGGCATGGCCGCCGTCGACGTGTTCGAGCACGAGCCGGTCCGCGACCCGACGGATCCGCTGCTCGGCCTGGACAACGTCATCGCCACCCCGCACATCGGATACGTCACCCGCGACGAGTGGGACCTGCAGTTCTCCGACGTCTTCGACCAGATCAACGCCTACGCCGCCGGCACGCCGATCAACGTCGTCAACCCGCATGTGCTCGCCTGAGCACCGTCTGAAGGTCTGTTATGAGCCTCCAACGACCCGTCGCGCCCGACCCGTACAGCCTGCTGCCCACGGTCGGTGCGTTCACCGTGACCAGCCCCGACGTGGCCGACGACAAGCAACTCGACCACCAGTTCGTCTACACCGGCGCGCAGCCAGACGCCGCCAACCAGTCCCCGGCGCTGACCTGGTCTGGGTACCCGGCGGAGACCAAGAGCTTCGCGGTCACCTGCTTCGACCCGGACGCTCCGACGCCGTCGGGCTTCTGGCACTGGGTGCTCGTCGACCTGCCCGCATCGACGACCAGCCTCGACACGGACGCCGGCGCGGCCGGTGCCGCGCTGCCCGGCGCGGCGTTCCACGTCCGCAACGACTGGGGGACGAATGACTATGGCGGCGCCTACCCGCCGCCCGGTGACGTCCCGCACCGCTACTACTTCGTCATCCACGCCGTGGACGTCGGGACGCTCGGTCTCGACGACCACGCCAGCCCCGCCGTCGTGTCCTTCCACCTCGTGTTGCACACCCTGGCGCGAGCGATCATCACGCCGACGTTCCAGCACTGAATGCGCGGATCAAGCATGAGCGAGATCGTCGAGAGGCTGATCATCGACCTGCTCCAGTGGATCGGCCCCAACCCGAGACCGTATGTCGAGACGATGGAGGCGTGGCGGACGTCGTGCCCGCGCCTGCCGGTCTGGGAGGATGCCAACGATCGAGGCCTGATCAGGCGGCACCACACGGCAGGACGCTCGATGGTGTCCGTCTCGGACGCGGGCGTCGAACTCCTGCGCAGTCATCGGCGTCCCCGATGACCCGCCGGCCGGTGCGGCGCTCGGTGCGCCGACCCCATCACGTCGCCGTTCTGGCGCTTGCCGCGACTTGCGACTTCAGCCGAGACTGGCTTGAAGCCTGCGTGATCGGGTCCGCGAATCGCCGACTGTCGTGGTGATCTTCGGTGTCCAGAACTATGCAGGACTCGCCGCAGACCTTTGCGGCCGTGGTGGGGACTGTCGCTCGAACGGCCGTCCTGGATCTCGTTCCCGTGGGGCGCAGGCGCCGCGGCGGCAGTGGACAGGAAGGAGTGGCGGCGTGTGTCGCTGGCTGGCTTACTCGGGTTCCCCGATCCTGCTGGAGGAACTGCTGTACAAACCCGCCCACTCCCTGATCGACCAGAGCATGCACTCGCGGCTGGGCGTCGAGACGACCAACGGGGATGGGTTCGGCGTCGGCTGGTACGGGAGCGGGGGCCCGGCCCCGGCGGTCTTCCGCGAGGTCGGTCCGGCCTGGAGCGACCGCAATCTGCGCGAGGTGGCCGGCCACGTCGCCTCGCCGCTGTTCCTGGCCCACATCCGAGCCTCCACGGGCACAGCTGTCCAGCAGACCAACTGTCACCCGTTCCGCCACGGGTCGTGGCTGTGGGTCCACAACGGTGTCATCCGAGACTTCCCTCAGATCAAGCGCGAGTTGGCGCTGGCGGTGGACCCGTCGCTGTACCCGGCGATCGAAGGATCGACGGACTCCGAAATGATGTTCTTCCTGGCCCTGACCTTCGGGCTCGACGGCGATCCGCCCGCGGCGGTCGAGCAGATGGTCGGTTTCGTCGAGGCAGCCGCCGCCGGCCACGGCATCGTGAACCCGCTTCAGATGACGATCGGAGCCTCCAACGGGTCAGGAGTGTGGGCGTTCCGCTACTCCAGCGAGGGGCGCTCGCGCTCGCTGTTCTACAGCACGAGGATGCAGACAATGCGGCAGCTGTACCCCGACAACCCCGTCTTCCAGACGGTCTCGGAAGAGACCAGGCTGATCGTCTCGGAGCCGCTCGGCGACCTGGCCGGCGCCTGGAACGAAGTGCCCGAGTCCAGCTACGGCGTCGTACAACAAGGAGACGACGAACTCCACCCCTTCCGGCCGAGGTCGCCATAGCTACGCGGCTCCTCGCAAGTGTTTGCACACGACCGTCGGTGGATGCGTTGTTGACCGCGCGCTCTCGGCTTGCGGTCGTTCCTCCGCCGCTAGGACTCTTGGCGACATGGACAGGAGCTCTGCCCGGAGGGCAGAGTGCGTCCTGGGGGTGCTCATGCCGCAGCCGATCTTCTTCATCGTGGCGGACGACCGCAGGATGCTGGACGCTCTGACCGTCGATCTGCAACGGCGGTTCGGCACGGACTACCGGATTCTCGGGGCTGCCTCTGCGGACACGGCTCTGGCCACGCTCGCGGACCTAGCGGCTGGGGCCGAGGAGGTCGCGCTGCTGTTCGCGGATCAGAACATGGTCGGGCAGCCCGCGGTCGACGTGCTCAGTCGTGCGCACAGGATCTTCCCGTCGGCCAAGCGGGTCCTGATCATCGACCGCGGCGACTGGTCGGCGGCGCATCCGGCGGTGTCGGCGATGGCGGTCGGGCTGATCGACTACCACCTGTACAACCCGTGGCGCCCGTTGGAGCGCATCTTGTACCCGGCTGTGTCGGAGTTCCTCGCTGTCTGGGACAAATCCCGCGAACCGGAGTCGGTCGCGCTCCGGATCGTTGGGCGCCCGGAGTCGGTGCGCGCTCACGAGTTGCGCGACATCCTCACCCGCGTTGGCGTCCCGTATTGGTTCTACGACGATGACTCCGAAGCCGGCAGGCGCGTCCTGCAGGAGGCTGGTGCGGACGGCTCACGACTGCCCGTGGTCGTGTACCTCGACGGGAGGGTCCTCGTCGACCCGTCACATGCCGAGTTGATGGCAACCCTCGGAGTGAAGACCCGGCCTGGCGTTGGCAAGCGCGACGTTGTCATCGTCGGGGCCGGACCGGCCGGCCTCGCCGCCGCCGTGTACGCGGCGTCTGAGGGGCTCGAAACGCTGGTACTGGAGCCTGTGGTGCCGGGCGGGCAGGCCGGAACCAGCTCGCTGATCCGCAACTATCTCGGGTTCCAGCGGGGGGTTGCTGGCGAGGACCTGACCAACCGCGCCGTCGAGCAGGCGTGGTTGTTCGGCGCCGATTTCGTGGTGTCGCAGGAGGCGACCCGGCTGAGCACCCGCGGAGCGGAGCGACTGGTGCGTACCACCGATGGGAGCGAGGTCGCCGCCCGCGCGGTCGTCATCGCGACCGGCGTCGCCTGGAAGCGCATCGGCCTACCGTCGCTGGAGAAGCTGATCGGCGCCGGTGTCTTCTACGGCGCCGCTGGAGCTGAGGCTCGGGCGATGCGGGGACGGAATGTCTTCCTGGTGGGGGCCGGCAATTCGGCTGGTCAGGCCGCGCTTCACCTGGCTAAGTACGCCGCGACGGTGACGATGCTCGTTCGCGGCGACGCGCTCGGCAGGTCCATGTCCGACTATCTCGTGACCGAGATCGAGAAGTCACCGAACATTCACGTACGGCTCCGGACCCAAATCGTCGACGGCGGCGGCCGAGGCTACCTCGAGACTCTCACGGTCCGCGACCTCACGACTGACGCGACCGAGGTCGTGCCCGCCTCCGCCTTGTTCCTGCTGATCGGAGCCGAGCCGCACACGGGATGGCTCGGCGGGTACGTGGAACGTGACGACCGAGGCTTCGTCATGACCGGGCGCGACCTGATCCGCGCTGGGGCACCGCCGGCCGACTGGCCCCTCGATCGCCCTCCGCTCCTGCTCGAGAGCAGCGTCCCCGGCGTCTTCGCGGCCGGTGACGTCCGGCACCGGTCGGTGAAGCGCGTCGCGTCCGCCGTCGGCGAGGGAGCCATCGCCATCCAGCTCGTCCACGAATTCCTCTCCGAGTAACTCGACAGGCCGGGACTCACCCAAAGAACTCCCGCCCCACCATGGACCGACGCAGCAATCCCATACGTCTCGCCCAGCTGCTCGTGGCGAAGGACCACCAAAGCGTCCTCGACGGTAACCAGTTCCTCGATGCAGCTGCTCATGCGCTCAAGCACCGACACGACCACCGCGGGGTCATCATCGGGATTCCATCGAGCCCTACCTCGGCGCCGTGGCCACCTTCGTCCGGTGCGGGGTGCGCGGTATGCCTCGACAAGCCTTGGTTCGCCGGCAGTCACCGCTGGCGCCCTTCACGATCGCCCTCGAGCCCGAGGCGGACTGCCGCCGCCGCAGCCTGGACCCGGGTCTGCACCCCGAGCTTCTCAAGGATGTGCGTTACATGCACGCTCGCGGTCTTCGGGCTCATGTAGAGGGCTGCCCCGATTTCACGATTCGTCCTGCCGTCCGCGACAAGTGCGAGGACCTGCCGCTCGCGGTCGGTCAGCGCGGGGACGCTTCCGGATGGCTCGGGGATCGCGTCGGGATGGTGCTCGACGGCGGATTCCTCGAGCGGGATCCGCGCAACCTTGGCCAGGCGCAGGATCTGCTCCAGCAGGGGTGCTGCGCCGAGCCTCTCGGCCGTGCGATGCGCGGCGTCGAGCTCGCGCGCTGCCTGTTGGCGCGCCGCTCGCAGATCGCGCCGACCGAGCATCGCTTCGGCAGCCCGGAAGCGGGACCGCGCCTCCGGGAATGGCTGACGCAGCCTGCTCCACTCCTGCGCCGCTGTGCGCCAGGCGGCCGGATCGGGCTCGCCGAGCAGTCGCGACCGCTCTCCCTGAATCGTCGCTTGGACAGCCGTTCCGCTGCTGTACTCGAGCGATCGCCGCAGCAGATTCACCAGGCGCTCGAACGCGTCGCGGGAACCGAGGGCGACCGCCGCTTCCAGTCCGACCATCAGCAAGTTTCCGCAGCCGGGCTCGATCGTAGTGTCGTGCAGCACCTCGGCCGCCGACAGCGCGACCGACAACGCGTCGGACGGCCTGCCTTCGAGCAGGAGTAACGGGACCTGCACCTCGGCGAACAGCTGCTTGAACTGGGGCTGATCACCCTGCTCAGCGCGCACCGACTGCTCCTGCAGTTCCCTTGCGGACGCAAGGTCACCACGTGCGACGTGCACCTGCGCGAGCGGGCACTCGATGAAGCCGAGCCCCGCCCACTCGGCAGGATCGGCGCCCCACGCCAGGGCCTCGTCCCACCGTCCCGCGTCGTACAGGGCGATGACCACGTTGCCGTCCATGAGGTCCTCGAGCCAGTGCCGCTCGATCGTGAGGCGACGCAGTTCCGGTCGGACCAGGTCCACGACCTCGACGACCCGATCGGTCTCGCCGAGCCGCCAATGCAGATCGGTCAGGCTCAGGCCTGCCAGGGCAAGTTCCTCGGGCTGCGCGATCTCGCGGGCGAGCGACAGCACCTCGTCCAGGCGTCCGCGGCACTCGTCGTACCGCTGCTGGCGGGATGCGATGATGCCGAGGACCAACTGGCAACGACAGATCGTGCGCCTGTCGCCCAGCCGACGAGCGATGTCGAGCGCGCGCCGAGTCACCGGCTCCGCCTCGGTGTCGCGCGTACACGTGGACAGTGCCATCCCGCGCTCACACAGGACCCGCGCGAGCGCCGGCTCATCGGCGGGCTCCGTCAGCTGCTCGGCTCGCTCGAGATCATTCAGCGCGCCGTCCGTGTCGCCGACGGCGACCCGCAGCCAACCGCGGGTGACCAGCGCCCGGACGACGACGGCGTCGGGCGCGTCCGGTTGGGCGAGCGGGCCGTCCAGCACTGCGAACGCCCTCTCGTGCTGACCAACCCCACCGAGCAAGCAGGCAGCCATCTCCGCCAGCTCCAGCGTGCCTGGCACCTCGTCCCCCGGGGATGCGCCAAGATTCCGCACCGATGATGCGACTGCGTACCAGTGCCCGGCCTCGGCCGGCGCGTACGCCGCCTCCGCGGCACGGGCCGCCCGCACCGACCACCTGAGGGTGGCCTCACGATCGTCGGCGCGACGGTACTGCTCGGCCACCTCCGCCACCGACGACGCCCTCGCGTCCTCCGCCAGCTGCTCCTCGAGGTGCGTCCCGAGTCTGGCGTGCAGGCCCCGCCGCTCCGCGGACAGCAGCTGCTCATATCCCACCTCTGCGAGGACGGGATGCCGCGCGGTCGCACCACGCGCAACATCGCGGATGACCAGTCCCGAGTCGCACGCTTCCCGCACCGCGCCGCTGTCACCACCGACCGCGGCCGACATGTCCTCGTCGGTCAGGGGACGAGCCAGTGTTCCGGTCGCGGCCACGACGAGCCGTGCCGCGGGCGACAGCTCCTGCAACCGGGCCGACAGCACCTGACGCAGCGACCTCGACACCGCCGAGCCGCCGCCGGCCAGCTCGGCGCTCAGGTAGGGATTGCCGGCGCTGCGTTCGTAGACGACCGCCACCTGGGCCCCCGACAGGACCGGCTTCAGCCGGCTCAACTGTTCGGCCGTCTCGTCCAGCGTGAGCCGGCGCAGGGTCAGGTCAACGACCTCTGGATTGCGCAACTGCTCGGCAAGCCAGCTCCGGTGCTCGGGCCCGCCGTCCTCGTCCCGCCAAGTGACAACGACCAGCAGCCTGCGGTCGGGCAGGTTGCGCGTCGTGTACGAAAGAAAGTCCAGGGTCGAGCGATCCGCCCAGTGCACATCCTCGACCAGCAGCACCGTCCCTTCCGGCGAACGATCGTCCAGCCCTTCGCGGAGCGTCTCGATCGCCCAGGCGCGGCCCGCCGCAGCAGACGGGAAGGTCTCCGCGGAAACAGCGCCGCCGACCACACCCCCCAACGCGGCATCGAGTCCGCTGTACGCAGTCGACCCGGACATCGGGGCGCAGGCCCCGCGCAGGACCCGCACCCCGCCGCCGGAGTGCCCCTCGAGAACCGACCGAACAAGGAAGGTCTTGCCGATCCCCGCCTCACCGCGGACCATCACGGCCGCCGACCTGTTCGGCAGATCCGCGATCAACCCCCTGAGAACTGCGACCTCGACCCCTCGCCCGACCAGCAGACTGGCCATGCTCCATCATGCCCCCCTTCGCGGGCTCGGCTAGGACCCGGGGCGCCAGAATGTGCCGCCGCCGTCCCGGATCCTCGCACCGGTGTCGGCAGCTCGTCGGTCAGGGGTGTCAGGTCGGGCGCGGTCAATCGGCGGCCCGGAGCTGCCCGACCTGCTATCGCAGGTGCGATGGGACTCGAGCGCACGAGCGAGGGATTATGAGAGCCCTCCCCCCGCATACTCTGGCCGACTCCAGGCGGCAGGAGTCATGCCATCAGCCCGGCAGTCGACTCCTCCCCGCCAGCTAACGGCACTTCGCGTCACGAATGGTGTCACGAGTCTGGGCTGACAGTCCTCTCTCGGACGCATGCCGTGCGAAGGCAGATGAGGCGGTCAAGCGGGGTCTGAGCGATAGCCGACCAACCCATGGGGCCGTCCTCGTCAACTGCCGGCGGCGCGCCGCACTGGCGGACATCGCCACGCTGCTTCGCAGCCCGAGTACGGCACGTCGGCATCGAACCGGGCCGGCAGGCTCCCTCGCCTCCCGCTCGGGGCGGAGATCGCGGTGTCGCCGGTAGCAGGCGCCGGATCCTTACCCTGTCCGCGGTGGCTTTGGCGGGGTGTCGACACTCCGGTCGGCGCCGGGTTCTTAGGTGTCGTCTTCCTCGTGGTCGTGATCGCGATGGGCCGGTTCGCGAGTATCGCGTACGCGGTTCCGGTGGGGACGGCGGGCATGCTCGCCCTCGAGAGCCGTCGGCCAGTTGCCGGTGTCGCCAGCTGGTCTCCGCTCGGCGTCCGCGGAGCGTTGTCGCAGAGCCGACGAGCCTTCGCCGCGGCCTCTGGCTAGCTGGCAGGCGCCAGGACACTAGTGGCGCGAGCTCGAAGCTGTTGGACGGTCGGCTTTCGCGAGGATTTGTTCGGCGGTCTTGGTCCAGACTTGAAGACGCCGCGGCGGATGGCCTGCCGTTCCACGATCCCAAACTTCATCCAGGACTGGATCTTGAATCGCGGGTTCGCCTCCCGCCACTAGCGCACGTTCGTGTGCTCGTGGGCGGCGTAGTTGTCCATGACCAGGTGCAGCTCGACCGGCTGCCCGGTCTTGGGGTCGAGGACGTTCCGGTAGGTCCGTTCGATCTGTTTGAGGAAGGCCGGGAACTCCTGGTGGCGATCGAGGCGTACCCCCTCGACAACGGTGACACCAAGGTCGACCTCACGATGGCGTACGCCGGCATCCGGAAGAACCTCGAGCGCGCCGGGTTCACGAACGCCGCCGACACCACCTCAGTGCTGGCGGGTCATCCCCGGGTCCTGCGCACAGCAGCTGGAATCGGCTGTGATCAGCCGCCAGGCTCGGTCGCGCAGGCGGTGGCGATGGCGGTGGGGTGGGAGCGGATCAGGGGCTCCGCGCGATGGCGGCCGAGGTTCCACTCGAGCCAGTCGTCGTCGCCGGGCTCGCGACCGGTCAGGGCGCAGTCCATCACCTCGTCCGGAAGGGTGGCGAGCACCGGGACAGCATCGTCCGAAAGGCCTTGCAGGTAAAGCCAATCCACCTTGCCAGTCGCGGCGTACCTGTCCACGTTGTGCTGGGCGATCCAGGCGTCCGGATTGATCGCCGCAAGCATCAGCAGGAGGCTGGCGCCACTGAGCAGCGCGGCCCGAGGCAGCCAGGCTGCCCTCAGTGTCAGGCCGGCCACCATCACCGCGATCACCAGCACTCCCAACCAGCCCTCGAAGACGTCGACGAGCAGGCGGAGCTCGGTGAAGCCGTACGCTTCCTGGTAGACGTGCATCCGGTAGAGAGCGGACGCGACCACGACCAAGGTCAGCACGCAGAGCAGGCCAAGCGACCCGCGCAGCCAGGCGACGTCCGCGGTCGTAGTGCGCGGTGCCTTGCGAGCGGCAGCCCACACCACGAGCAGGGTCAGCGTGGTGGCCACAGTGAGCTGGCCGAAGCCTTGGTGGACGTACTCCGCGTAGGTGAGCCCCGTGATGCGCTCGACGTAGTCGTGCCCGCCGAAGTTGGCAGTCGCCTGCGCTGCCAGGAAGACCAGGAAGACAGCGTCCACGAGCAGCACCGGCACAAGCCACTCGTAGCGGCGCGCGACCGGCCGCGCCGGGTCAGCCCCGGACTCGACGTTGGGCGGGTTCAAACCGACGTACGTCGCCGCCAGCACGACTCCTCCCACCGCGACGGTGATGAATGCCCGCAGTACGAAGGAGTCGAGCTCGATGTCCGGGACGATCGCGCCCGCCCACTCTGCGAACAGCGCGTCGGCAGAGGCGAACAGCAGTCCGAAGACGACGACTCCCAGCAGCGACCACAGGACGGTTCGCAGCGCCGCGGCACTCGCCCTCAAACCTCTGACAGTCTGCGCGGAGCGACCCAGCCAAGGAAGCCCCCGCAGCCCGGCGAGCGGCCAAGCCATCGCGGCGAGCATGAAGGCAGGCAGGGTGCGACCGTTCACCAATCCGGCCATGCAGACCGCGCCGCCCGCCATCAGGCACAAGACCACGATCCACTCCGCATCCCGGACGACTACGGTCGCGGCCAGGAGCAGGCACAGCGCGGCACAGGCCAGGGTGAAGGGTGACCGGCGGTTCACGCTGAAACTGAGGATCACTGCCCCGGCCGCCAGCAGCACCACGAACATGCCGAGGCCGAGGTCGCGAAACGGCAGCACGATGCCGGCCAGCAGGCCGACACCCAAGCAGCAGAGGACGGCACGCACGTTGCCAGGAATGCCGGCCTCGGGCCAGATCTTGCCGAACAGCATGTCCATGCCCGACTCCTGCACCTGCGCCACAACGGAGGCGGGCGGGACGGCTGATGCGGGACTGTCTACCGGCTTCGTCATGACTGGCTCCTGTGCCTTCCTGGTGGCATGAGTGTGTTGCCGTGGTTCGTGCGGTAGGTCGACGCGAACCCTGGCGCCGGTACTGCGCGGCGCGGGGTCGACGAAGTGGATGGTGCCGCCGTGGAGATCGGTGACCCAGCGGGCGATCGCGAGGCCGAGGCCGGTACCACCGCCACCCTCCGCTTCAGCCAGCGTCCCGAACCGCTCGAAGACGCGCTCCCGGTCGGCGGCGGGGATACCTGGCCCCTCGTCGGCGACCTCCAGTCGCCAACCTGTGGCCGTTGCCTGGGCGGTGATCCCGACCACCCCACCGGCGGGGCTGTGCCGGGAAGCGTTGTCGAGCAGGTTGGCGATCAACTGGTGGAGCCGGGCCGGATCGGCCGCGACAGTCAGGGCCGGCGGCATGACGCGTTCGTCGTACTGCACCTCGCGACCGCTCACTCGGGCTTCGGCGACGGCGCGCTCCAGTAACTCCAGCACGGGCACCTCTGTTGTGGACAGCCGGGCTTCGCCCGCATCCACGCGGGCTAGGTCGAGCAGGTCGGAGGCAAGGGCGGAGAGCCGCTCTGCCTGATCGAGCGCCGTCCGCAGAGCCACCGGATCCGGCTTGGCGACTCCGTCGACGAGGTTCTCGAGTACCGCGCACAAGGCGGCGAGCGGAGTACGAAGCTCATGGCTGACGTTCGCCACCAGCTCGCGGCGCCGGCGATCCACGGTAGCCAAGTCCTCAGCCATCCGGTTGAAAGCCCGGGCCAGCTCTCCCACCTCGTCGCTCGAGCTCGCGGTGACCCGTGCGGAGTAATCGCCGCGGGCCATCCCCCGGGCTGCAGCGGTCATCTCGCGCAGGGGCGACGTCATCCCGACGGCCAGCAACTGGGTCACTCCGAGGGCCAGGGCCACCGTGACCGGGACGCTGAGCCACACCGGCACGCCGCCTACCGCGCCCACCGCCGCAACGATCGAGGCCACGGTGACACTGACCGCGACGAGCAGCCCGAGCTTGACCTTGACCGACGTGACCTGGTCCAGCAGCGGGCTGCTCACTTGGCACGCCCGGGCTCGAGGGCGTAGCCGACGCCATGCACCGTCCGCACACGGTTCGCGCCGATCTTGGCTCGCAGCGCCTTCACGTGGCTGTCCACAGTTCGGGTCCCGGAGGCGCCCGGCCAGCCCCAGACGTCGGCGTACAGATTCTCCCGGGTCAGGACGATGCCCGGGTTGGCGGCCAGGCAGAGCAGCAGATCGAACTCTGTAGGCGTCAGATGGACTTCAGTGTCGGCGACCCAGGCCCGGCGAGCGGCCCCGTCGACCCGCAGGTCGCCCAGCTCGGTGGCTGGCCGGACCGTAAGCTCAGCTGCCCGGTCGACCCGTCGAAGAAGGGCGGCTACCCGGGCCACCAGCTCCCGCATCCGGAACGGCTTCGTGAGGTAGTCGTCGGCACCAACGCCGAGCCCCACCAGGATGTCCGCCTCGTCGTCGCGCGCAGTCAGCATCAGCACAGGCACCGGCCGTTCGGCTTGGATCCGCCGGCACACCTCGTGGCCGTCGAACCCGGGCAGCATCACATCCAAGAGGACGAGATCCGGCGCGGTGTCTGCAAACTGCGCGATCGCGCCCGGTCCGTCCCAGGCCTGGACGACCTCGTACCCCGAGCCGCGCAGCCGGTCGGTCACCGCCTGGTTGATCACCGGCTCGTCCTCGACCACGAGGATCCTGCGGGCTGTTTCAGTGACTGGCACGGTTCGAGCCTAGGAGCCAGCCCGGTCAGGCGTAGGGGATGACTCGTGAAGGTTCTGTGCAGGTCTCGCCCTAACCGATGGCCCCCACCTCTGTGCCCTACCACCGGCTCGGACATTCCGCCGAGGCCCAGGGTCGCGATCACCGACTGTGCAGGAGTCCCGCAGCGCAAACGCTGTGGGGCGGGTGGGACTCGAACCCACGACCCAGGGATCATGAGAGCCACGGCATTCACCACACTGGGCAACTTCAGGCAGCAGGAGTCAGCCGACCAACCTCTTCAACCCACTCTGACAACGCTGTTCGACGCGATTTCGCACCACGACCGGCACCACGCCACGCCGACTGCCGGCGACCTGCAGCTGGCGCTCACCGCCGCGCTGCGCAACCCCGCCGGGCAACACGCACAGCGAGGTGGCGACCGCGCCGCCGCGGCGGGCAGGTGTACGGCGAGTCCTGTGCCGGCGCGTTTCATGCGAGACACGAGCCTCGTTCCAGCAGCCTGCTGAATAGTGGGGCTAGGTCCTGGTCTCCCGGTCGGCTTCCGTAGACCGACTCGCGGAGGGGACAATCGCGGTGTGATGGGGCGGGGTTTCCCGTGGGTGAGGGTGGCCGTTCTCGGGGGCTTCCTTACCGCCTCGGGACTGGTGCTGTGGCGCAGTGACCTAGACGTCTTGGGTCAGTGGCTTGCGGTGACGGGCATCAGCGTCGCGGCTCTGGTGGGGTGGGTCGGCAGAGGCATCAGCCAGTGGCGGTCGGGGAGCAACACCGCGGTGGCGGCCCGGATAGCGCCGGCTGCAGCGGACCTGGCGACGGCGGTGCAGCGGACCTGGAGCCGCGAGGCCGTCCATCGCGGGTTGAGCACACCGCTGCCGATCGCCGTGCGAGTACGGTCCGCCGATCCGCGCATTGCGGCTCACCCCGCCCAATGGGGCGCAGAGGTATCCACGCCCGAGGCCACGCCATCAGAGGCAGGTTTGACCGGTACTGCCGCCGATATCCTTGCGGTTTATGGTCGCGTGCGGACCGGTCGGCTGGTGATTATCGGCGAGCCCGGCGGGGGTAAGACCGGCGCGGCCATACTGCTGTTGCTGGCCTTGTCTGACAGTCCCCGTGCGGATGGTCGAATCCCGGTGTGGCTTTCGTTGGCGTCTTGGAACCCGGTCATCAGCACCGTCGGCCAGTGGATGGTCACCCAACTCGTCACCATCTACGGCACCCCAGCGACGGTGGCGAGGACGTTGGTCGAGGACGGCCGCATCTTGCCCATCCTCGACGGGCTCGACGAGATCCCTCGAGGTCTGCGGTCGACCGCCATGGATGGGCTGCACGCCCTTGGCGCCGCGCCACTGGTACTGACGTGCCGTACCAGTGACTACAAAGACGCGGTCGCCAACAAGATCCTCGCCGCGGCCGCCGTCGTAGAGGTGGTTCCAATCGATGCAGCCACCGCGGCGGTCTACCTGGCTCGCTCTGGCAGTGCCGATCCCGGCCATTGGGCGCCTGTGCTTACCGCCCTGCACGCTCCCGCATCGAACCCGGTCCAGGAGGCACTGCGCAGCCCGCTTATGCTGTCGCTGGCCCGTACCGTGTACCAGGCACCGGGCTCCGACCCCGGCGAACTGACCAGCTACACCGCCGCCGTCGAGATCGAGGACAGGCTCCTCGATGGCCTGATCCCGGCGGTCTACGGACACGACCCGGCTGACACCACTCCGGCACAGGCACGCCGATGGCTCGCCTTCTTCGCCGACCATCAGGCCATCCTCGGCCCCGGCGCGATCGCGTGGTGGCGACTGCCGCTGTGCCTGCGCCCGCGGCAACGCCGCATCATTGCCGGACTAGGCCGCGGACTCCCCGCCGGGCTCGGAACCACAGTGCTCTGCCTGATCCTCGCCCCATGGTGGCTGGCACTCATAGCTGGCGCCGGGGTCGCCTTGGCGGTCACGATCGCGGCCCGATCGATAAGCGTCGCCCCGGCCACGCCGTCACAGTGGAGCTGGCCTGCCAGGCCAGACCTGGCGCGCGGACTCAAGTCCGGCCGTCGACCCGGGCTCGTCGTAGGGATCGTGGCTGTGCTTCCCTGGCTCGCCGCAGCCGTGGCGGATTGGTTCACGTATCAGGATTTCGCCACGCTGGCAGGCAATCTCGCGTTCAGCCTCGCGATTGCGCTCGGAAGTGGAGCCCTCGCCGCGGTCGCGTTTGGCCTCACCACCGCCTTCTCTCGACAGCAGCGCGACGCGGTGACCCCGCTTTCGGCATTCAGGACCGATACCAGCGCCGTCCTCCTCGTCGGGCTCGGCACTGGACTCGTCACCGGGCTTCTCGTCGGAGTGGTGGTCGGAGTTGCGATCATCGCCACCCGAGCTGATCCCGCCGCGATCAACACCCCGACTATCCTTGTCGCCGCCTCGTTCCTGGTTGGGGCTGTTGCCGTGATGGCAACCTGTTGGTTCGCGCTGAGACTGGCCGCCGCTCCCACATATAGCCTGGCGGTCGCACTGTTGGCTCACGGTGACGTGCTTCCCCGGCGGCCCCTGCGATTCTTAGAGGACGCATACCAGCGCGGGGTAATGCGGCAGGCTGGGATGGCGTACGAGTTCCGGCACGCCCGCCTCGCGGAACGTCTCGCAACGCGTGTCCCTGACTAACTTAGTCCCTCCCGCGGGCTGGCCGCTTCGCGGACGCGCAAGCCCTTGACCTCCACCTCGCTACCAAGCAACCCACCTCGGCCGGCGGGACCCAGCCGTCGAGACGTGGAACGCTGACCTGCGGATTAAGGCCGCAGGTACCCGTCGCATACGCCCCCGCCAGGCTCCACCAGCAACACGGACAGCCCCACGAGCAGCCTCATCCACCACCGGTTGCCGCGAGTTCGCGTCACGAACCGTGTCACGCCGCGCTGACTGAGACCGGCGGTCACGCCCGCCGGCGCAGGCCGTCGAGGTCACAAACGATGATCCGGCCGCGGGCCAGTTTGATCTGATTCTTGGCCACCAGCTCTTGCAGGACTTGATTGACCGTTGGCCGGGTGGTGCCGGCCAACCCGGAAAGTGTCTTCTGACTGAGGGGGATTTCTGTCGGCGTCGTACCATCGCCGAACTCTGTGCACAGGTCAACGATGCGGCGCATCACACGTCGGTGCGCTGGAACGAACATCACGTTCAGCAGCTCGTTGCCGAGTCGGCGGACTTGCTCGGCCAGGAGTTCGGCGATCAGCCGGTCGATGGCCGGGTACCGGCGTCTCAGCCGGTCCAGCTGATCACGAGGCAGGACTAGGGTCTCGGTCGGTTCGAGCGCGGTGATCATGGAGGTGCGACGCTCTGGCCGGGACAGCATGGAGAGCTCGCCGAAGCACTTGCCTGGGCCGAGGATCGCAACGTCGACACGCTCCGCGTTCGGGTTCATCAGTGTGACCAGGACCCGTCCCTTCGCGATCAGGTGCATTGAGTCGGCCGGGTCGCCCTCGTGAACAATCACCTCGTTGCGGCCGAATTCGCGTCGCCGCAGGTCGGCCAGCAATCGTGCTCGGTCTTCAGGATCGAGCACGGCCAACATCGGGAAGTCCACGCTGCGAGTATTTCTCTGCCCGGGGTGCCAGGCAATCGCGCCTGGGTCACTGCATGATCTTGCCTGGCCGGCAAGGGATCCGTTCTCGCGAGGAGCCGTACCCGGACTGGTTCGGCGACGATGTCGCGGGCCCGGGCGTCGCCCTGCGCACCCGCGGGACGGTGCAGTGTTCGCGAGCCGACACTGCCGGTGTCATGTCGCCAACACACATTCGAGCGGCTCAGACGGACAGTACTTGTGCACCTCACCGGCCCAAAAGGAGCGCCATCATGAGCACACCAGTCCGCGACCACCGCCGCTCGATCGGCCAGGCAACTGCCGCTGCCGGCGGCTTCGGTCACGAGCCGGGAACGAAGCCGGGAACGAAGCCGGCCACGACCCGCCAGCACACGAGGCGCCTGCGTGCGGCTGCGACTGTCCTTGCTTCGTCCCTCCTCGCTTCCTCCCTGCTCGGAGCCGGAGTCGCGGCCGCGGGCACCGCGACGGTGCAGGCGCTACAGTCCCCACTGCGTTTTGTGTCGAGCCTTGACCTCGAATGCTTCCGGACCTCGCCGTACGTGCCGCCGGGCGCCGCCGTCTCCACCAGGCATATCCACCCCGCGCAGGCACATCTGCCGCCCGAGATCAACGTCGTGGGCTCCCGCGAGCAACTGTGCGTGCCGGTGGCCACGAACGGCGTGATGCCCTCGCCGGACGTCAGCAACTTCATCAGGTTCGTCGACCTGGCCTGCTACCGGACGAGCGGAGCCACCCTCAACCAACCGCTCAACCTGCGGCACCTCAACCCGGTGCTCACCGGTCAGCCGGCAAGAACGTCGCCATGCTCGCCCCCACGCAGCTGTGCCTACCAGTGGCGAAAAACGGTCTGGTTCCGCCGCCCGAGGTGCGCGGCCTCGTGATGTCGATCGGCCTGAAGTGCTACGGCGAAACGCCGGCAGTCCCCTTGGCCAGGGCGCTCTCACTGACACACCTCAGCCCGGTGCTCGTCTCCCTGCCCGCCCACTCGGCGACCGTGACGTCCAACCGCCAGCTCTGTGTGCCGGTGGTGATCAACAACCAGGTGATCCCGCCGGATGTGCTCAACATCGTCCGTTGGATCGACCTCGAGAGGTACGACATCGCGACGCCGCCGCTGCCGGCAACGGTCAATCTGACCCTCACCCACCTCAACCCGGCGTTCGGCCACCTGCCGCCAGAGACCGCCTCCCTCCCATCCGCCCAGCAGCTGATGCTGCCGGTGGCCACGAACGGTCTGATCCCGCCGGTCTAGCGGCCGCCGCGACGGGCCGGCCCTGTCACGGGGCAGGACCGGCCCGCCCGCGCGCCCAGTCGTCGTGGCGCCGTGTGGCGAGAGGCGATCGACCCGTCGTAGCGCATCTGGAATTCGGTGCGGACCACCTAGCCCATGCACCACCAGAACGCTGCCAGCCGATGGGCGCATCGCCTGGCAGGGGGAATCGGTATCGTCATTCTCGACCTCGCATTCACCAGCTATCCGGCGCATCACCCGCAGCGCGTTTCGGGTTGGCCCGATCGAGCGCCGGTGGCCTTGGCTCGTGATCGGGAGCGTGGCGCTGCCGGATGCGTGGCGGTGGCCGCCAAGCGAGCATGGCCGACACCATCACCAAATGGTCGGTCCCGGCGCGCCGCGCGAGGCACCCGCGGTCTCTTGACCTGTTGGCCCAGCACCGACCGCCTCACCGCTGTCGTCTATGTCGAAACCGTGGGTCGCGCGATCTAGGCACACACCAGAGGGCCGCCTACCCTGCTTGCAGCCCGGACCTCTCTGGGCCGCAGGGGTTCGAGGGCTCGCTTCTCCGCGTGCGGCCAGTCAGGGGTGGAAGTCATGTCACGAGGAGCTGAGCGTGTTCTGGCCGCGACGCTAGCACTGGGTCTGAGCTTGTCCGTGGGAAGCGCGGCACTGGCCGCCCCGGTCGGCGCCCTGAAGCAGTTCAAGGTGCCGACGGCCAACAGCGATCCGCGGGCCATCACCAATGGCTCGGACGGCAACCGCTGGTTCACCGAGGGCACGGACTCCTCGCTCGCTCCCGCGAAGATCGGCCGGGTCACGCCGGCCGGCGCCATCACGGAGTTCGACGCCGACTGCAACTTCTGCATCCTGACCGACATCGACCAGGGCCCGGAGGGCATCCTCTACATGACGTCCAACAACCCGATCCTGGTGCGCTTCGACGTGGACACGCAGACCCTGCTGCCGCCGATCGACATCCCTGACACCGGGAGCGCGCAAGAAATCGACGTGAACGGTGACGACATCTGGTTCATCGCCGACTCCAACAGCCTGGTGCGCTACACCATCACCGCCGGACAGTTCACGGAGTTCCCGCTCGCCTTCGACAAATCACCCGCCGACGTCGTCATCGACGACGAGGGCGACCCATGGTTCACGGCGCCGTTGGATGGCACCGTCAACCGGTTCGACCCGGAGACGGGCACCGTCGTCGAGTCGTTCCCCGTCCCGGACGGGCTCAGCCCGCGGAGTATCACCATCGCCACCGACGGGCAGCTCTGGTTCACCTCCAGGTTCGTCCCACAAGGCGTCGGCCGCCTCGACCCGACGAGCGGTGTGGTGACGTCGTTCCTCACACCGAGCAACCCCGGGCCGGAGGGCGTTGCCGCCTCGCCCGACGGCTCGATCTGGTTCACCCAGACCACCAAGGGCAACATCGCCAGGATCGACAACAGTGGCGTCATCACCGAGGCCAAGGCCGTCAAGGGCAGCGAACCGTTCGGGATCACCGTCGCGCCCAATGGGGACCCGTGGTTCACGATGATGTCCGCGAACAAGATTGCCACCCTGCAGCTGCGATAGGGCGGCTGGAGAAGGCCCTGATCGACCGACCTCTGGCCCGACCCGGCACACCAAGACAACCGAGATCAGGCTCGCAGTCGGCCAGGCCAGTAACACCAGAAAGCCGGACAGTCCCGAGCCCACGCAGGCCCAACAGGTGCCAGGCCTGCGCGGGCGCCGGCCGACCCAGAACTAAACCAGCGGATTAGAAGCTTTACGGCTCACCCCAACAACTCTGTCTGAAGCGTCACCGAGTGGCCGATCAGATTCGTCTCGCGGCACTCCTTTTGATTGACAGAGTGATTGACAGAACTGCTGCTAACGGCAA